>PVBE010953225.1_pt1 | contig 38886 bp, 35 predicted proteins | sample 1631181 | NCBI WGS metagenome assembly PVBE01 (sample SAMN08397723, study PRJNA350692) | Marine metagenome, whole genome shotgun sequencing project. | isolation source: water | place: Pacific Ocean | collected 2012-04 | reverse complement strand
TAAGCCGCTTTTTCCCGCTTCTTTTTTTCCATCAAGGCTTCGAGAATTCGATCGGGGCTGAAGGGCGTTTGGTACATGCGTACGCCGACGGCATCATAAATGGCGTTACCGACCGCGGCGATGGTGCTGGCCAGGGCACCCTCACTGGCTTCCTTGGCACCGAACGGCCCATTGGGATCAATGCTTTCGACAATTTTTACATCAATGGACGGAGATTCCATAATGGTCGGCACTTTGTAATCGAGCACACTAGCGTGCAGAGGCAGGCCTTTGTGGAACCAGGTTTCTTCGCTGATGGCCTGGCCCAGACCCATCCAGACCGACCCTTCGATCTGGCCTTCAACGGATAAGGGATTGATGGCGAAGCCGACATCCAGGGCCGACCACAGATGATCAACGGTCAGGTGACCGGTTTCTTCGTCAACCGTGACTTCGGCGACCGTCGCGCCATAAGAAAAGCCCATGGACGGCCCGACGGCTGCGCCGCGGTATTTGACGGTACCTTGGAAATCCCGGGTTGTCGTGTAGGTGCCCTTGACCGTCAAGGTGCCGGTATCGACCAGGGCCTGGCCGACAACTTCATTGAATGAAATGCCCGGATCCTGGCTGCCGGAAACGCGATAGACCTCACCCAGACACTCAATGTCGGCGGGATTGGCGTCGAGCTTTTCCGCTGCCGCCTGGATCAGGATTTCCTTGAGGTTATCAGCCGCTTTGATCGCCGCGTTACCACACATATAAGTCACCCGGGACGAGTAGGAGCCGTTGTCTTTCGGCGTGATAGCGCTATCGTTGGCAACTAATCGGATACGGTCGTAATCGACGCCTAACTGATTGGCCACGGCCTGCACCAGAATGGTGGAAGAGCCCTGCCCGATATCGGAAGCGCCGGTCATGATGGTGATGCCGCAATCGAAGTCCAGTTTTAAATTGATGGTGGCGTGCGGTTCCCCGGTCCAGTGGATAGGTTTGGGTGCACCGGAAATAAAGTGGGAGCAACCGAGACCCAGACCTTTGCCCTTGGGCATTTTTCCTATACGCGCTTTCCAATCGGATGCTTCTTCGCACCAGTCGAGGGCTTCCGGCAGACCGTAAGACGTAATCTTGGCGCCGTTCAATGTTTCGCTCGGCACATCAACGAAATTCTTGCGGCGGATTTCGAAGGGATCGATCTTTAGCTTTTCTGCCATTTCGTCCAGCAGAGTGTCGAAGGCATAGCGGCTGTCCACCGTGCCGTGGCCGCGCATGGCGCCGCAAGCTGGCGTATTGGTGAAGACCCGCTCACCGTTGAAACGCATGGCATTCATGTCATAAAGGGCGTTCATTGTGGCGCCGGAATAAAGCAGCGTGATGATGCCGTAACTGGCGTAGGCGCCTCCCGCCTGCACAACTTTGGAATCGCAAGCCAGGATGGACCCGTCCTTCTTCAGACCCAGTTTAATCCAGATATCGGTCTGGGGTCGGCCCCGATGATTAATGAAACATTCTTCCCGGGTCTGCATCAACCGCACCGTGCCGCCAGCCGATTTGGCCAGCAGCGCCGCGATGATTTCGAAATTGAGGGCTTCCACCCGGGCGCCGAATCCACCGCCGACGAAGGGCTTGATCACCCGCACCCGCGAAGCGTCGATACCCAGGCACTGAGCCAGCATTAAATGGAGATAATAAGGGACCTGAGTAACCGTCTGAATGGTCAGCCAACCGCGATGCTCATCGAATTCCGCCAGACTAGCGTTGAGTTCCATCTGCATGTGATTTACTTCAGAACAGCTAAAGGACGACTCCATGATCAGATCAGACTTATCGAACTCACCGTCCAAATCGCCCAGCTCGTAATCCTGATCCCGCAGCAGATTATCCGGGTTGTCCTCATGCAGGGGAATAGCGTCGGCGGCGCGGGCATCTGAAGACGTGAAATAAGCCGGCAGTTCCTTAACTTCGATCTCAATCAGTTTAAGAGCGGCTTCGGCGGTTTCCTCATCCACGGCGGCAAGAGCCACCACGGGATCACCGCGATAGCGGACTTTCCCTTTGGCCAGAGGATATTCATTTTCGGCGATGGGCAGAACACCGAAAGGCATATCACAGTCCTCGCCAGTTATCACCGTGGCCACGCCGGGCAAGGCGCACGCTTTGGAAACATCTATTTTGACGATTTCGGCATGGGGCCAGCGGCTGCGCAGGATTTTGCCGACCAAAGCGCCGGTGTGATCCAGATCAGCGGTGTATTTGGCGATACCTGTGACTTTATCGACACCGTCCAGCAACGGAATGCGGTCGCCCGCCGCCTTGTTCATTTTCGCATCTCGGCGCACTTCACGCCCCATATCATGACCACTCATTTCTCACCCAATGAATAAAGGAGTACAATTTGTTCGTATTACGAACATTTTAACCGAAAAACAAGTCAGAAAAAAGGCCCTAATAATTTTGGGAGTAAATTTATTTGAGGTGGGACTACAGCCCCATATAGGCTTGGCGCACTCTATCGTCGTGAAGGAGGTCGTCACCGGTGCCTTCCAAGGTAATGCGCCCGTTTTCGAGAACGTAGGCGCGATTGGCCAATTTGAGAGAAACGGCAACGTTCTGTTCAACCAGGATCACCGTATGGCCTTTATCATTGAGCCGATGGATGGTGTGGAATACCTCCTGGACAATGGCCGGCGCCAGTCCGAGGCTGGGTTCGTCGAACATGATCATGTCCGGCTGCCCCATCAGGCAGCGGCCAATGGCCAGCATTTGCTGTTCACCGCCCGACAGGGTCCCCGCCGCCTGGGTGCGGCGCTCTTTCAGGATGGGATACATGTCGAAAACCCTCTCGATCGTTTCCGCTTCTTTGTCCCGGGCCCGTTTGATAACCGCGCCCATTTCGAGATTTTCCTGCACCGTCATACTGGGGAAAATCTGGCGGCCTTCTGCAACTTGCCCGATACCCAGTTCACAAATGGCGCTCGACCGCATTCGGGTGATGTTCTGATCGCGAAAGGAAACAGAACCTTTGGACGGCGCATGAATACCGGCGATGGCCTTGATCAACGAAGTTTTGCCGGCGCCATTGGCCCCGACAATAGCAATGATCTCCCCTTCATCCACATGGAGGGTAATATCTTCCAACGCCTGAGCGTCTCCATAGAAAAGGTCGACGTCTTTGACTTTCAGCATCAGACGTCCTCCTCTTCACCTAAATAGCACTCGAGGACAGCCGGGTCTTGGGAGATGTGCTCCGGCGTGCCTTCGCTGATCTTTTCACCGTGATGAAGCACCGCTACGTGCTGCGACAGCGACATCACCGCCCGCATAACATGCTCAATCAGCAATATTGTAATACCGGTTTCCTGGTTAAGGGATTTGAAGACCGCTACCATTTCATCGGTTTCCGTCGGCCGCAAACCCGCCATCACCTCGTCCAATAACAGTAGCCGCGGCTTGGTCGCCAACGCCCGGGCCACCTCCAGACGTTTCCGGTCCGGCAGCGTCAGACTGTGAGCCGGCTGGTGAATTTTATCGGCGAGATCAAGCAACTCGACATGCTCCCGGGCGGCGTCACGGGCCGCATCAACGTCACGGGCGCCATGCAGAGCGCCGACCGTAACGTTTTCCAAAACCGTCATATGCGGAAAAGGTTTTACAAGCTGAAAGGTCCGGCCAATCCCGGCATCGCAAATTTGATCGGGCCGCAATCCTAGAATGTCCTGACCGCCCAAGGTAATGCAGCCTCCATCGGCGGGAAATACGCCGGCGATCAAGTTGAAAAGTGTCGTCTTACCGGCACCGTTAGGACCGATCAACGCCATCAGCCCGCCTTCTTCCACATACAAGGACACGTTGGAAACGGCTTTCAACCCCCGAAAGCTTTTGCTAACATTTTCGATTTCAAGGAGTGCCGGCATCTAATCGCCTTCCTTGCGGCTGAAACCCAGTTTTTCGTTCAACCACGGCCAAATGCCGGTTGGCTTAAACAAAACGATCATAGAAACCACCAGTCCCCAAATCAGAAGTTTCAAACCGTTAAGCTTCAACTTGGGATCGATTACCTCCGTATCCTTCAAAAAATCGATCAGTTCCGTCAATCCTTCACCCAACGGGGTCAGGATGAAGGCACCGAGCACCGGACCGAACAAACTGCCGACACCGCCGACAATCGGGCCAAGGGTAATCTCGATGGAACGCTCAATGCCGAAAACTGATTCCGGAAACAGGCTGTTCTGGTAAAAGGCATAGAAGACGCCGGCCACACCGGCGATACCCGAGGAATAGACCACAGCATACATTTTGTATTTGAAAACATTGATGCCCAAAGCCTGCGCCGCATCCTGGTCGTCGCGGATCGCCTGCCAGTAATAGCCGAGTTTGCTTTTAAGCAAATACCGGCATCCCCCCAAGGTAATAAATGTCAGCGCCATGGCCAGGTAATAAAACATGAAGGGATGGCCTCGGAGATTGATCAGATCGAAGCCTTGCCGGTCACTTTCACTCACCTGCAGGAACAAGCCTTCGGTGCCGCCGATGAACCCCATATGATCAACTGAGATCCGGACCAATTCCGCAAAAGCGATGGTCAATAGCGCAAAATAAACACCGCCGATGGAAAACCGGAAGCCGAGATAGCCGATAAACATGCCGACAATAATGGCCAACGCAACTGCCGGAAAAACGCCCACGACAGGTGGCAGGCCAAAAGAGGAAAAGAGATAGGCCGCTGCATAGGCGCTGACGCCGACAAAAAGGGCGTGTCCAATAGACAGCAATCCCGCAAAACCCAGCATCAAATTCCAGGATTGTCCGACGATGGCCAGATAGAGGGTAATGGTCGCGACAGACATGGCGTACGAGCTCGACCAGAAAGGCAGTGATGCGAGGATTATCACGAACAGCGCCAGTGCCGCCCGTCCTCGGTTTGATAAATCGGAGATAAGAAATTCCGTCATTTAACCGATTTCCCCAGCAGTCCCTGAGGTCTGAGCAACAGTACCAGAACCAAAATTCCGAAGCTGAACGCCGACTTCATAGACGGTTGCAAAACGATCGCTGCCAAGGCCTCGGAAACGCCGATCAGAATACCGCCAACCAGGGCACCGGTGACACTGCCGAGTCCGCCGATAATGACGATGACAAACGCCAACAATGTATAGCCAGGCGCAAGATAGGGATGCACTTCCACCAGCAGCAGCAGAATACATCCTGCCGCCCCCAAACAAGCCGAGCCAATACCGAAGGTCAGAGCATAGAGGTGATTAACCCGTAATCCGACTACTTGTGCCCCCAGGTAATTGTCAGCGCAAGCGCGGATCGCCTTGCCGGTGCGGGAATATTTAAAAAAAGATAGCAGAATGACCCCGACCAAGATAGCGGCAATAGCCGCATAAGCCCTGGACTTGTCGATCAGCAGCTCTCCAAATTCATAGGAATCGAATGAATAGGAGATATTGATGGATTGAGGGTCGGGTCCAAATATTAGCAGCGAGCCATTGACGATCATCACGGCGATGGCCGCCAGCAGCAAAAACTGCATATGATCGGGCAGGTGCGCAACCCGGCTGATCACCGTGCTTTGCAAAGCATAACCGAATAAAAACAGTAGGGCCGCCGCCAAAGGAACGCTAAGCAAGGGGTCCAGCCCAATCCAGCGGAACATGATGAGAGCGAAAAACATCCCCATCACCATAATTTCGCCATGGGCGAAATTAACAATACGAATGACGCCGAAAATAACAGAAAGGCCGAGCGCGGAAAGCCCGTAGACGAGCCCTGTCAAAAGGCCGGTTGCCAGCGCATTGGCCAGCGTCCAAAAGTCCACGGTTACTCCCCTTACTCTATATACTCAAAGAAACAAGCGTTAACCGCGTTTCTTCCAGGGACGCATCGGCCAGATCGGTTTAGCCACGGCTGCACTTTCCGGCAGTATAACCAAATTCTTGCCACCACGATTTTGCACGGCCGAGTTTTTCACATATTTATTTTGGCCATTTGGTTCAAAAGCAATACGCTCGGCCGTTGTCACATTGTTGGTGATATTGGTGGTCTTCAGCGCCGCCTGCAAGGCGTGCGGATTCGTCGACCCCGCCCGCCGGTAGGCATCGGCCGCAATCATGATGCCTTCGAACGTGTAGGTATGGTTGGGGTTTACCTGCCGTTCCGGATGATTCTTAGCGAAATACGATTCCAGGGTTTTAGATAGCGGTTTATTAGAGTCGTGCCATGGCACCAGGCTAATAACGTCGTCGCCGAACTTGCCGGTAGCTTTCAGATATTCCTGATCGTACCAGCCGGGACCCGTGGACATGATACCCATGGGCTCAAAACGCTGCTTGACCATTTCCTTTGTCATTAGAATGGCATCGTTCAAGCGGCTGACCACCCAAAGGGCGTCGGCTTTGGCACCTTTGGCTTTTCTGACTTCGGCCGACAGGTCCTTGCCATACGGATCGTAGGAAATTTTTTCGACGATTTTATATGGCATCTTAAATTTCGGCGCTAATTTAAACAGCGCGCCCGCCAAACTTGAACCGAACGTGTCATTGACGTGCATAAGCGTAACCGTTTTCGGCGTGGCCCCCGTCATTTTGAACAAAGCCTTCTGGTTTAAGAAGGCATCCTTAACGATCATCGGACCGTGGGGGAAGTTACGGAATACCCATTTTAGGCCAATGCTTGTCAGTTTCGGCACAGCAGCGATGTTCACGACTAATGGAATGTTTCTTTGTTCGCAAACCTGAGCAGCAGCCATAGTGGCACCTGAATCGAAGCAGCCGACGATTAAATTAGCACCTTCATCAATCAGCTTAGCCGTTTGCGTGCGAGCGATGTCGACTTTGGTTTCAAAATCCCCCAGCATAAATTTCATTTCGGGATAGCCCAATTCTTTCAAAATCGGCAATGCAGCATCAGCACCCCGCTGGCAGTCGATGCCGATTTGCGCCTGACCGCCGGAACGGGGCAGCAAGACACCGACATTCAACGGTGCGGCGGCGCGGGCGTTCTTGATGTAAAAGGGGCCGACAGAAGCGGCGGTGCCAACAGCAGCGGCACCGGCGGTAAATTGACGGCGACTAATTTTGGGACCGGAATTGTTCTCGGTTTTACTCTGCTTTGTTTTATCAGTCATGAAGTCCTCCTCTGGATTTATCTTATTTGAATAAATTCTAGGCGTGTCTACTGCAAAACAAAAGAACAAAGTTAAAATTGCAAGCCGTTCTCAATACTCAACAAATCAGGCATTTCCATGGCGCCGTTCCCCAAATCTAGCAGGCACCATTTCTGGCTGCAATGTACTGTTTATGACTTAATTAAACCACTACCGACTGAAGTCGGTAGAATTGGGAGCGTATTTCTCGATGTATTGAAGTATTGTCTCATCGTTGACCCTCCCGCTTGTTGTACAGAAATAACCACGAGCCCAGAAATGCCGTCCCCAGAACTTTCTTCGTAGATTGGGAAATTCCATCTGTATTTTGCGAGAAGTGCGTCCCTTGATACGTTTTATTACGTCACTCACCGCCTGATGAGGTGGAATGGATAAAAACACATGTACATGATCCGTAGATCAAAACACCGCTGATAATCGTCTTAAGGAGATTGAGATCATGAAGCTGAAGCTATCCGTCTCAAGACGGAGGATTTAAGCCAAAACATGGATATTACAAGCAGCTATGGCAAAATTCTCAAACAGAGGTTAGAAAATCCCTTTATCCTCAATAAACCGATGCACATGCTGGCGGACTGCACCGCATTCCCCTGCCCTCGGTATGAAACTTAAAAACGAGTTGGGTTGAACAACTATTTTTTCTTGGCCGCGGCTTTCTTTTTAGCCGCCGCTTTATTCTTGGCCGGATTCGCTGCCGCAGCAGGTTTGCTCCTCTTTCCGCCGCCTTCCAGCTTAGCTACGCGTTTCTCCAGCTTTTCCTGCTCCTGTCTGGCTTTGATGGCCATGGCTTTGACGGCGTCAAATTCCTCCCGCGTGACAAGGTTCATATTGTTGAGCGCCACTTCAAGACGTTGACGCACCAGGGCTTCAATTTCGTCTTTTAAGCCGGCGAAGGTTCCGGCGGCGCTATTGGCGACTTTGGCGAGATCATCGAATATTCTTCTGCGGGTCTGCATCGGTTTAACTCCAAAAATGTGATGGTTTTCATTATGCTGAATTTTCCCTCTATCGCAACGTTGACTACACTGGCAGGCACAACTTGCCTGTGTACCAATGCCACCCTATAACAAGGCAGAAGCGAAATTAAAGGCTGAGAGAATTCGATGATTTTGGTTACTGGCGCCGCTGGCTTTATCGGCTCTAATCTGATGGCCGCGCTCGACCGACGAGACGGCAAGGAAATCGCTGTTTGCGATAGGATGCGGGATGGCGACAAATGGCGCAATCTGGCCAAACGGGAAATTGCCCACATCGTTGCACCGGAAGACCTTTTTAATTTTCTGGACGATCATATCGGCGGCGTCGAACAGGTGTTTCATATGGGTGCCATATCGTCGACCACAGAACCCAACGCCGACCTGATCGTTGATGTCAATTTCCGCCTGTCAGTCCGATTGTGGCAGTGGTGCTCAGAGCAGCAGGTGCCGTTGATTTACGCCTCCTCCGCCGCCACTTATGGCGGGGGTGAACAAGGGTTCGACGACGACGGTTCCTGCGAGGCCCTGGCACAGCTGCAACCCCTCAACGCCTACGGTTGGAGCAAGAATCTGTTCGACCGCCGGGTGGCGCGTTTGATGGCCAACGGCGCCAAGGCGCCGCCCCAATGGGCCGGGCTGAAATTTTTTAACGTTTACGGTCCCAATGAGTATCACAAGGGCGACCAGCAAAGCGTGGTGCCCCAGCTCTACAGGCAGATTATCGAAGACGATATGGCACGGCTTTTTCAGTCCCACCACCCGGATTATCCTGACGGCGGCCAGAAAAGGGATTTCATCTGGGTCGGCGATTGTGTGGATGTCATGTTGTGGCTGGCCGACCATCCCGAGATCAGCGGCCTGTTCAATTGCGGCACCGGTACAGCTAGAACTTTTGGAGACCTGGCTAAAGCAGTCTTTAGCGCCCTCGGAAAAGAAGCCAGTATCCACTATGTGCCAACACCGGATAATATCCGCGACAAATATCAATATTTTACCGAAGCCAATATGAGTCGCCTGCGCGCCGCCGGCTACACGGCGGATTTCACCAGCCTGGAAGACGGCGTCACCCGCTACGTCAAAGACTATTTGAACGCCGGGGATTCATATAACTAAATATTTCCGTCCAGAGGACGTAAACAGCTCGAATTAAGATTTAAAGGGAAGAAAAATATCCAAACTAGTCAATGTGAGCGTCGATGCAGAAATACTCGATCAGATAATGCCGGCCATGCTAGGTAACGCTCGGCAATCGGTGAAGGAAGAAAATTGCTATCAGTTTGACCTCATCGTATCCTACGGGTGAAAGCACCTGATAACTAACGGACATTTATTCCTGTCTGACGATCACAAGACAGAGATGGATGGTATGTTGAAAAATAATATGGGGTACAAAAAAATGAAGCCGGACAAAGAAGCTTTTAAAAAATTGATCGAAGATTTTGACGATGCCTTCAGCCGGGGAGACCTGGATAGGATGATGTCCTATATCGACGAGGATGCCTTCTATGACGAATATTCCGGCCTCCGCCATCATGGCAAGGCCGCCATCCGCAATACTTTTGAGCCCCAGCTCAGGGGTGATTTCGGACGCATGATATTCCACAAGGAAGATATGTTTGTCGAGGCTTTCGGACCGGGCGATGGTAAAGTCATGTATCGCTGGCTGTTGACCATCGAACAGGAAACCCGTGCCGGAGGGTGGCGGGGCATGGATGTTTATCGCTTCGAAAACGGTAAATTGAAAGAAATGCATACCTATGCCAAAACCCGCTCGCCTTTGGTGGAAAAGAAATCTGAGTCGGAACGCGTCCGCCGGGCCATTGACGAAGGCGTACTCATCGAGCTTTAAAAAAAATAGGACATTCTCCATTAAATTACTTGTAGTAATTCAGCCCCAATCTGACAGTTACCGATTTTGACGTGGCGTCTGCCAGGCTATTTTTGGTCTACAAACTTTTCCTCCCAGATTTCTTTGCCGTCCTCCGGGGTCTGCATTGGTGTTCTCCCTTCACAGACTTAGCCCTGGTGAGTGCGTTCAGTGTTATAGTGATTGACCCAACGCCTTTAATACATCAGTAGCTTGATTTTACATCCCTAATAGCATTACTCATCCAACTCCGGATAATGTCGAAAAACACCCATTGTGCTAAAGGGGATTCGTCGTGATGAGGTGAGGTAGTCATTAATATTTGGTCTTGCCGCGATTAAGTCCCGTAGATTGAGTAGATTGGGATATGCGTTTCCGATCTTACCAAAGGCAATTGGAAAAGCGTACCGTAGTCCCTCGACAATCTGATACATCGAAAGATCTGGGTAGGTAAGTGTATCTCCGATCAGCCAGCCAGAACCCGTCTGATTGTTAGTAATTATCCGCTCGTAGTAAGCCATGTGCTTGGGCATACGATACTCAATAAAATTAGCCGACCGTTTAACTGCCGCTTCTTTTTGATCCTCATAGTAAAGGGCGCTAGCAATCGGATGATGCGTATCATGGACCTCCATTAAAAAATCCGTCACGGTAAGCTGAATTTGGTGGGCAAATAGCCTGTCGGCTTCTGACGCAGGAGCGAGGCCGATTTTGGGTCCTAGATACTGTAATATATTGGCAGCCTGGGCGATGATTGCTTCTCCATCGATCAGAAAAGGAGGAGCAAAAGGTGGCCTGACCAAAGATTGATCTTGCAAGTAACCTAGAACCGCCTCTTTGCCACCACCTTCCTCCACTGACTGTCTCGCGATATCGTCATAATCGGCACCAGATTCTTCGAGAGCTAGGCGGACAACCTCACCTCTCCCCTGGATATGGGGCCAGTAATAGAATTGATAAGCCATGCGTTTCAACTCGCCTTCGTTCCAATTGTTTCATCTGAGTATTTTAGATTAATAAATTTTGTAAAATTCAACCAAGTCACATCAAAATTCGACCTTAATTTCAACCCGACGGTTAGCAGCTCTATTAGCGTACGTGGTGTTGGGTAAAACAGGTTCAGTATCTGCTAACCCAATTACCACCAATAAATTTCTATCGATCAATTTATTTTCAAGCAAACGATGAACAACCGAAACGGCACGCGCTGCGGACAAATCCCAATTCGAACGAAATTCATAATTAGAAATCGGTAAACTATCGGAGTGGCCCGCAACAACAATCTTTTTTATGCCGTTAACGCTATTCATAACGTCAGTGACCTTGTCTAACACACTTTCAATACCCTGATTGAGGTCTGCACTACCCAGCTGAAATGTCACTTTTTCAGGAAATCGTAAGATAACAATGTCCTCTTTTTTGATAAGCTGCATATGTCCCTTTTTTATTTCATTATTGAGACTTTTTTGAATACGGGACTCCAAATTCTTTGATATTTCATCCTTTTTTTCTTTTTTTACACTTTCACTTTCTTTCTTTACACTTTCACTTTCTTTTTCAATATCACTATCACTTGTTCCTATTTTTTCTAATTCAACGTTTTTTGCCTCAAAGCCCACATTTTTTCCTCTAGTTGAAAAATCAATATTTGTCTTTGAAAGTTCAACAATTGCGGAAGAGTTTTGGAGAATGGATGTTGGGGGCGGTTGGTTAAAAGCTTCAGAAATAGCTCCCGCATTTTGTTTGAAACTGTCCGAATCAACCTCAGAAAACGAAAGAAATAAGACAAACATTACGACCAACAACATTAACATATCCGTAAATGTCATAAGCCACCCTTGGCTGGATTCCTTTTTTATCTTTTGTCTTTTCATATTTTCCAATCGATCCCACAGATATGAATTTATTATTCAACTTCTTTAGAACCGTTCTCCTTACTATCGGGGTGTGATTTGGATTTCTTATGCCGCAAGTTCTCCGGCAGGTAAGCTTCTAAGAAATCCCACATCTCCGTTGGGTTTTGCTTTCGTTGAATTAAAACCACACATTCAATCATCAAAATTCTGTTGTCTGAGTCTGCATTTAATTTTTGATCTAATTTTTCTGCAATGGGTTGCGCAAACAGATAGGAAATTAGCACACCGTACATTGTAGTAAGTAATGCCACCGCTAGACCTTTACCAACTGTTGTCGGATCTTCCAGACTGCTGAGCATCTGAATTAGGCCTACCAGGGTTCCAAACATACCGAAAGCTGGGGCTGCTTCAGCGATAGAGAAAAATATCTTTATGCTACTTTCTTGACGAACGATATTTAAATCCATCTCGGCATTTAAAAATTCTCGTATATAAGCACCATCACGTCCATCAGCACACATCTGCAAGCCTTTCCGAAAAAACGGATCACGAATTGATTTTAGTTCATTTTCAAGGACCAAAAGTCCCCTGGGGTGGCTTCGAGCAAGTTTACTGAGAGATAGTGAGGTCTGGATTAATTCTAAAGCATTCAAGTTTGCACCCGATACTGCCGCTTTTATGCCAATGGGAATTGCCACGAAAAAACGGTTTACAGGAAACTTTATCATTGTCGCTGCGAAGGTACCGCCAATTACAATCACGAAGCCTTGCACATTTACAAATTGGGCAAAATTTCCATCTGACCCTATCGCAAAAACAACTACTGTAATTCCACCCAAGAGACCAAGAATTGTCGCAATATCCAATTTTTTCTCCCTGCAAGAAAGAGGCGTTTAATACAAAAATTTAAGCCTAAAAACCACAGTACCCGACTTAAAGGGATAAACGCCTGAAGTGGTTCATATTTTGAGGTTCTCTGTTGAAGGAAAGTCTCTGAATATGCAGCAGTCGCTGACCAAGTCTTTATCCCTATCTTTAGATGAGCATATTTCCCTGTGGCGAACAAGATGCGAAACACTTGTCTGGCTGGTTAGACTGATGATTCAAAACGGGACCGTCAGTCTCAGGCGTCTTGCAGGATATGTTGCCACGCGAGCTCAAACATTATCCGTCCACCGTCGTCTAGTGCCGTCGATACGCCCAGGATGATGGATGTGGTGGCGGTCAGTGCGCCATGGCGGAGGAATGAAGAAAATACCTCACCGCTGACGGATATGCGTCAGAACAATCCGGAAATACTCTAGCCGCCACCAACTAAAATAGACCGTCGATATTACCCTCATCGTCGACCGAGATATCGGCAGCAGCCGGCCTGCGGGGAAGTCCTGGCATAGTCATCATGCTGCCGCAAACCGCGACCACAAACCCGGCACCGGCAGCCAGCCGTACTTCTCTAATTTGTAGTTCATGACCATCGGGAGCGCCGAGTTTATTGGGATCAGAAGAAAAGCTCATGGGTGTTTTTGCCATACATATGGGTAAGTTACCATGCCCGAATTCCTGCAACTGGTCCAATCGGCGGCTTACGGTGTTCGCCGCAATAACGCTGCCGGCGCCATAGGCCTTGTCGGCGATGGTCTCGATTTTTTCCCACAAAGTTAACCCTTCTTCGTATAAAAAATTGAAGTCGCTATTGACATCCTGGGCCATCATATCGACAACTTTATTCGCCAAATCTTCCGCCCCGGCACCGCCATCCTGCCAGTGAGTGCAGGCAACGGTCTCCACACCCTGCGCGCTGCAAGCGTCTTTAATCGCCTGAATTTCAGCATCGCTGTCGTCAGTAAACTGATTAATCGCAGCCACCATCGGGACACCAAAATGCTTTAATATCGCTATGTGCCGATTGAGATTCGCGCAACCGGCTTTGACGGCATCCGTGTTTTCCCTGGATAGTCCTTCCTTGGCCACTCCACCATGTTTCTTAAGTGCCCGGACGGTGGCCACGAGCACCACGGCATCCGGCGTCAGTCCACCCTGGCGGCATTTAATGTCGAAGAATTTTTCCGCCCCCAAATCGGCACCGAAACCGGCCTCTGTGACAATATAGTCTGAGAGCTTCAAAGCTGATTGCGTGGCAATCAAGGAATTGCAGCCATGGGCTATATTGGCAAAGGGACCGCCGTGGACGAAAGCCGGCGTATGTTCCAGGGTCTGAACCAAATTGGGCATAATGGCATGTTTCAGCAAAGCGGTCATGGAACCGGGTGCGGCTAAATCCAAAGCCGTTACCGGCTCTCGATCCCGAGTCCGCGCCACTTCGATCCTAGATAGTCTTAACTGCAGATCGTTAAGGTCACTGGCCAGGCAGAAAACCGCCATAATTTCCGAGGCGGCAGTAATATCAAAAGAATCTTCGCGTGGAAATCCGTTGACGACGCCCCCAAGTGATTGCGTAATGGACCGAAGCGCCCGGTCGTTAAGATCCATTACCCGCCGCCAGGTAATCCGGCGGGCATCGATATCGAGTTTGTTGCCCCAGTAAATGTGATTGTCGAGCAATGCCGCCAAGAGATTATGCGCTGCCGTTATGGCGTGGAAATCGCCGGTGAAATGGAGATTGATATCTTCCATGGGAATGACTTGCGCATAGCCACCGCCGGCGGCACCCCCTTTCATGCCAAAACAGGGTCCGAGACTGGGCTCTCTTAGACAGATGGATGTCTTTTTGCCGATTCGGCTGAGTGCATCCCCCAGCCCAACGGTTGTCGTGGTCTTTCCTTCACCCGCAGAGGTTGGCGATATGCAGGTCACCAAGACCAGTTTGCCATTTTTTTGATCTGACAAACCGGCGAGAAAATCAAGATCAATTTTAGCTTTGTCCCGGCCATAAGTCAGGATGGCATCAGCTGGAACATCCAATTGACTGGCGATTTCTTCAATTGGACGAGCCGCCGCGCCACGGGCGATCTCAAGGTCGGATTTCATTTATTGATTTTCCCCTGGATTTCAATTTTAGCGTTTTCGGCTCAATCTTATTGAAATTTAAGGGGAAAAATTAGGTTAATGCAATACTAGGAGAACTGGTCAGGACTGTTCTTGATCGGCAGCACCGCCATCCACGTCGACAAAGGAATTGGATTTGTCCCGTTTGGTGGCAAAGGTTAACGTCGTGATACCGGCGATAACCAACGTGAACCCGAGCATAAAAACCAGCGACGCCCAGCCGCTTTCCAGTTCCGGTGCCACCAGCCTGACAAGAGCGACCCCCAGAAAGGCGGTAAGGGTACCCCCGATCCAGAAGTTTTTCTTATCCTTCATCGAATTCTTCATCGCAACAGTGTCACATAGATGCCTGCGATAATGGCCGAGGATATGACGCCCGATACACTGGCGCCCATGGCCCAGGGCAGGATGACAGCGTGCTTATTGGCGCCCCGCGCTTCTTTTTGCGCCACCTTGGCCGTCGTTGGGATGCAGGATACGCCCGATATGCCGATGGTCGGGTTAAAGTTACGGCCGCCGAAGCGATAAACCAATAATCCGCCGAGAAGGCCGCCGATACCCGACAAAAGCAACGCCGTAATACCCAATATCAAAAGAAGGATGACTTTGGGATCGAGGATCGTACCAGCCTCAAAGAGAACGCCCAAAAGGATACCCAGGAAGAAAGTCGAGCCGTAGAGAACGGGACCGGACAGAAATTCGACGAATTGCTTCACGCCAGATTCCCGCACCACCACGCCCAAGAAGAACGACATAAACAAAGGCGCCGCCACGGGAAACAAGAGACAAAGAAGGGTCGACGTAATAACCGCAAAAGTCACCTTTTCCGCCTTGGAAATATTGGGAATTTTGCTCGGGTCCATTTTGAGGCCGCGGATGGCTTTCGGAATCATACACCGGACCAAATAAGGATAACCGGCGTAGGCCAAGCTCAGATAGAGATAGGCGACAATGGTGATAGGGACGAACAGATCTTTGGCCAGCAAGAGCGACGTGTAAAGAACCATGGGTGCATCGGCGCTTCCCACCATGGCGATGGCGGCTGCTTCATTAAAGGGAAACCCCATGGCGACAGCAATGGGGAAGGTCAACAAGGTACCCAATTCGGCGCAGATGGCGATGATCATGCAACGCACCGGTGAAATCAGCAGATATCCGATATCCGAAAGGGTGCCAATTCCCATAAAGATCAGGCAAGCAATCAAGCCGTTGCTAAAGGTAAAGGTGTAAAGCGGTTGGAGGAAATCAATTTGCAACACCTCCAAAAGATGGGTCGTGTCGCTGATCGTTGGATCAATAAAAAGGGTGCCGGTCGTGGTTGCCGAGAGATAAAGAACGCCGGCATTGACGGATGACATGCCAAATCCCATGGGAATCATGATCAGCGGTTCCAACGTACCTTTGACCCCCAGATAAACGAACATGAATCCAGCTAAAATCAGGGCAACCCGCGCAATGGCGATAACCGGATCGGCCGCCACCATGGTGGCAATTCCTTGAAATATTTGCAGTAAATCTATCTCTGGCATGATCAGGAAGCCGCTTCAGCTGCTGGTTTTTTTTCTTCGGCGCTGTCATTCTTAGTTCTGAAGACAGCGAAAACCACTTTAATCGACCAAGCCACAACGAGGGATACCACCGCCGCCAGCGCATAGATAAAAAACATTAAATTGACTGCTTCCCAAAAATTTTCCATTTACTTCTCCACTTGGTGGTAATTCTTGACTGTCGGAATATCGGTCGGAAAGTACAGTACCGCAGACAGCCGGGCCTGAATTAGTCAGGCCCGCTTCATTTTCGTCTAGGGTTTAATCGAAATTCTGACTATTCCAAGACCATCAGAACTGTATTTGTTTCAACTTCATCGCCTTCGTTGACTTTAATCTCAGCGACTTTGCCGGCGGCCGGGGCGTAAATGGGATTCTCCATTTTCAAAGCTTCAAGGATGATGATTTCATCATCTTCCGCCACCTCATCGCCGACAGAAACTGAAATTTCATATATAGACCCGGACATGGGTGCAACGATATCTGTGCTCATAAATCTTACTCCTAATTACAGCCATATAAGCCGATTACTCAATTTTCCAATTTCGTACCCTTTTTATACCGCCAAAGAAACCCGTTTCCTAACAGCGGTCGACGCAGAGGTTGACTTCTTATCCTTTAATAATACGCGGCAGAAGCATCTGATGCACAGGGGTAATCGATTTCGGGTTTTGATAATTGGCCCCGGTAAAGGCTTTAATGTAGTTTCTGAGATCCGGCAACTGGACTACTTCATCGATAAATCCTTTCATGGCGCAATAGGCCGGGCGAGATTTGTCGACATAATCCTGGATCATTTGGTTCATTTTATCGATTACCGGTTCCAAATCATTACCGGCTTCATCTTCCTTAACCAACCGACGGGCGTAAGACGCCGCCGCCGCTGTTTCACCATGCATGACGTTGATCTCGGTAAGGGGCGTGCCAAGAGTAAAGGCGTTGTTATGGTTCGCCTGAGGGCCGCACATAATATAATGGGCCGCCGCCTGCCCCTTGCGCAGAATGACACACATCATGGAAAGATTGGTCTGTTCGATTGAGTAAACCAAGGACTGGCCCAAGGCCAGTAATTCAGCTTCTTCAGCGATATCGCCCACATCAATGCCGGTGGTATCCTGCAGCCAGATGATCGGCAAATTATCGCGGCCACATAAGGTGACGAACTCGCCCTGCTTGATTAATCCTTCCCGGTAATGCTTACCGCCAACACCGGGATATTCGCCCTCGGCGTATTCCGGATAGTCGGAAAAGACTCCCTGGCGGTTGCCGATGAAAGCCACCGGAAAACCATCGATTTTGGCGATACCGGTAAAGACTTCCGGGCCGTAATCGGGACGGTATTCCATGAACTCTGAATTGTCGGTGAGACGGGCCAGGAATTGAACCGCGTCATAAGGGCGTTTCTGATTGGCTTGGAGTATTCGGTTGAGGTCCTCCGCCTCAAATTTGGGCTCGGCCGGTGCGGCCACCCGGAACATTTCCGGATCATAAGCCGGCATCATCCGCATATAACCCTTGATGCCGTCCAAAACGCCCTCTTCACCCTCGTGAACTTCACGAAAATAAGCGGTTTCGTCAAAATGGGTTTCGACCCGGCCCGGCGCTTTAGCTTGGAAGCCCTTGGAGCCTTCGATGAGCGCTTTGGCGCCTTCCAGGTCGATTTCACCTTTGGGGTTCATGCCGCCGACGATACCGGCGCCGCCAACCGCGATGTTAGCTTTTTCATGGGCCAGCAGAATGGTCGGGCTGATCCCCTGATAGCCGCCACCCGCCGGATTGGTCCCGTAGATAGCATTGAGAATGGGAATGCCCAACTGGTTCAGTTCGGCATGGCGATAGAACGGCGCACCACTGGAACGGCGGCCGGCATAGACGGTCTCCTGCTCCATCAATTTGACGCCGCTGCAATTTGTCATCCAGACCAAAGGCACGTTCAGGCGTTTCGCCATATCCGTAACCATGAGGATGTTTTCAGCCTGACCGGCAATCCACGCGCCCGCCATGACTTTGTTGTCAAACCCGATAATGACGGCCCACTTGCCTTCGATCTTGCCGATGCCGTTGATGACGCCGGTGCAGCCTTCTTCGTTCTCGGTCGGATTGTAGAGGGTGTGGAGAGGCTGCCAGGTGCCCTCATCTACCAAATAGTCGAGACGGTCAAAGACGGTCATGCCGCCGCGGGCATGAATTTTCTCGGCGGGAATGCCCGCTTTTTTGACCCGATCCACCTCGGCGGCGACGAGTTCTTCCTGTTCGCAAATAAGATCGACATTCTTTGCAGATCGCTTTACCTCGGCTTCGCTGAGTTCCTTGCCGATATCATCCATCTTCTCAAAATACGGACGCAGTGGTGTCTGTTTTCTAGCCATGGAAATATTCCCCCTTCTCAAAATTTGCACCTCGAACTGAATAGTACGGGGTGCGAAAATTTATACGCGGTTCTCGTTATCGCCGAGCGAAATACCCGAGATGATCAGTTTTTGAATATTACTCGTTCCCTCGACGACCCGCAGCGAATGAGCATCACGCAGGTAACGCTGGGCGGGATATTCGGTGGAATAGCCATAACTGCCGAAAATCTTCATGCCCTCGCTGGCCGCGTGAACGGCCGCTTCGGAAGCGAACAGTTTGGCCATGGAGGTTTCATGTTGGTTGGGCAGGCCCTGGTCTTTGAGCCATGCCGCTTTGTAAAGCAACAGTCTGGCGGCTTCATGTTCAGCGACAATATCGGCGATCTGCGCCTGAACCATCTGGTAGGAGGCGATTTTCTTGCCGAACTGGGTGCGTTCGTTGGCGTAATTGATGGCCGCATCGACAGCGCCGCCGCCGATGCCCACAGCGCCCGCCGCGCAGCCGATCCGCGTGCTGTTAAGCTGCCACATGCAAATCTGGAATCCCTGGCCTACTTCACCCAGCACCGAATCTTTGGGGATGCGGGCACTGTCGAAGGCGAATTCGCCGGTGGGGGCGCAATGCAGACCCAGCTTGGTTTCAATAGGCGAGGTTACCAAACCTTCGGTTTCTTTGGGATTGATGATGAAACAGGTCATACCCTTGTGCCCGGCTTCACGGTCGGTGATGGCATAAAGCAATCCCCAATCGCCTACATGAGCATTGGAAATCCACATTTTCTGACCGTTGATTTCCCAATGATCGCTTTTGTCGGTGGCCGTGGTCCGCATCTGCACCACGTTGGAGCCCGTATCGGGTTCGGTCATGGCGAAGAAACCAATATTTTCACCGCTAACCCAGCCGGGAATAAAGCGTTCTTTCTGTTCATCCGTCCCAAAATTGTTTACCGTTACGGCTGGTCCGTGGTTCTGCATATTAAACGGCAAGCGCCAGGAACCACTGACTTTGGCAATTTGCTCAGCAATGATAACGGCTTCCAGGAAACCGAAACCGTTACCGCCATATTCTTCCGGAAGCGAACAGCCAAAAAATCCTAACTCACCCATTTTCTTGACCAGTTCCGGACGGAACCGGTGGGCGGCTTCATCTTCTTCTAGAGTAGGCAGAATTTCCGACTCGGCAAAATTTTTGGCCACATCCTGCATCATCTGCTGTTCTTCTGTTAATCCGAATTGCATCTCGGGCTCCTAAGTTAAATGAGTTTCCGTCCCGGCGAAGTGCCACTGCTTTGGCGACGACTATATTCCACCGTTACTGCTGAAACGGCAGCGGCTAGAACCGGAAACCAAATGGAAGTAAATTCGAGTTAATAATGGTCCACAATTAAACAATTTCCCAACGAGGTTACGTCGGCAACCCAACCAATCATCGGTAACCGCAACCATCTTCCCCATTTAGACACACCCGCGTAGGCGAGCTTGTTTAATTTTTTGCAGCGCATGTGTACCATCTGACTGTAAAAATTCAAGCACTGCGCGGCAATTCAGCTCTAAAATCCAGGAATTTGCCGTGTGGTATCTATTTTTGTCAGGAAAACCAGTTTTGCGCGGCCAGCCACAGGGATTCGCTTTGGCCACGATAAAAATGATCGGCATCTTCTATCAGTTTGAAAGTGGTGTTGTTTTTCCCCTCAGCCAATTCGGACAAGCGATCCGCCATCCCTTCAAAGGCGAACGCGCTGGGATGATCCGTCTGCACACCTTCCAACCCGCCCAGTGTTAAAAATAGCGGTGTTTCGATATCAGGCAATAAGTTGAGGATATTGTAGCGTTCATCAGCGCCGTATTTGTCAAAGAATGTCCCCGCGGTCATCATAGCCACTGTCGGCACCTCAATGGGAAATATGATATCGGTGCGGCCGTTATCCTCCAGCCGTTTTGCCTCCTGCATGGCGGTCTCGAACAAATATCCGTTGGCCCGGGCCAGGAAGGTGCTTTGCGAAAAGCACGGCGGCGAAGACGCCAGAGCATGGCTTATGCGGGAATCTTTTTCCCGGGCCAAAAAGTAAATATTTTTAACCGCCCCCAGGCTATGAGCCCACAGGCAGGCGCGTTCAAAGCCATGTTCATTGGCCGAATCGAGCCAGGCAAACCAATCGGCTCGGCAGTCATCCAGAATTTCAAATGCCGCGCCTAATCTGTTGTGTGGTGGTGCCGCGTTATAGGCGAGATCGTGGCCCCGGTTATTGGCGCGAATGACGGCGCAGCCTTTTGCCAAAAAACGGTCCGCTAAATCGTCAAAAAAATTGGCGGTATAAAAATTTCCGCCGACCCCGTGGTGCATAATGACAACGCCGAAAGGATAGTCGTTGACCATCCCATCAACCGGCCGGCGCAGGGCGCCATCCAGCGTTACGCCATCGGCCGTCCGTGCTTTTATCAACTCAACTTGCAAAAATTTATCCCTCTCGCAAAATATACCGTTTAATCAAACGCTCTATTATCGTAAACAACCGTGACCAAATCTCCATCTTCTAAATCAAGAGCGTTTCTCAAACTTTTGCCAGCCATGATTTCAACGATCTTTTTCTCATGGATATTTACGTCCTTTGCCGGAATAATAACCGCCCCCATCTGACCTCTAATGGTTATAGGCAGTACTTTAGCGGCACAAAAATTTTCATCGGCGGGGATCAGCTCGATACCTTTTTCACCCTTCAGGGCGTCAACCACCGCTAAATCCTCAGCAACAATTTCCACGTTCAGCGTTCCCGGAAACGGCTCAAACCCAAGCTTTTCTGCACATTGCTCCATGACCCAATCCAGCTGCGTGAAAAACGCGGCCAGCCGGCCGCCGGACACCACCTGACCCCTTAATTCCACGTTACCGTTGTCCTTTTAAAAATACGTGCTTTCATCGCCATTTTTCAGTCATCATTCAAGTGACACTTCTTCGCGGAACCCAAAGCGGATTTTGTTGTCGAGATAATAAGCCAACGACGGGGTGAATTTATACAGTTTTACGCGAAAGCGGCTTTCAAACGCGGCCATGTCCAGATCGTTTCCCGGTGTAAAAAATTCTTCTATGAAGGAAAACTTTTTAAGGTAGGCGCCGATAATACCCAGTGCCTCTATTTTTCCGGATACATGTTCGATCCTACCTGACATTTGCAGGCCACGAATTTCCCGCCAGTCAAAACTGGGCGCATGAACAGAGGCTGACGCCTGGCCGCCTTCCAGCGCTTCGCTGACATGGCGCGTACCCGGATCAGAAAAAAAGCAGAATCCCGATTTATGATAGACATAGTAAACTGGCGCGGCCCAGGCTTGATCCTTTGCGCTGGTCGCCAAAGTCACGACACTCTGCTTCTGGATCAACTCTGCCGCCAAGGATCTGAGTTCTGCTTCGGTGGGATTCGGTTCGGATGTATTTTGTTTAGTCATTTCAACAAGGCATCTAAGGCATTTAAAAAACTTATCTTTTCCAGGGAGGGCGGGATGGCCGCGTGGGCACCAATGTTTTTGGCGGCTTTAAGACGTTCTGATCGGGTCCGGTCTTTACTCGAAACGGCTAATATTCTCTGGCCCGGAATCCGTTTTCTGACTTCCTGAATCAATTCAATACCGTCCACCTGCGGCATTGCCAGACCTGTTACGACAAGATCACACGCCGACTGACCTAACCGGGCCAGAGCGGCTTCGCCGTTCGCAGCCTCGATTACCGTGTGGCTCTCTTTCTCCAACCAATAGCGCATCAAGTCCAATAAGATTTGATCATCGTCGACGATTAAAATTTACATCCCTAAGCCCTCATTTCGATATTACCGATGGTGCATTAATAGGTTTCGGGATATTAGTTGAGAAGCATATCACAATTACCGCCCAAGACTACCTGCCCGTTTTTCATGACAAAAACACAGCCGAGACGATAGCATGTCCCATAAGTTAGATGACCTCAAGAACTGGATCGGGAAGACCGAGACCGTCCGCGATTTTATTTCACCGACCACCGTTGCCGGGATGTCAGCAACACTCGACCGCGACGATACGGAACCCGTTTTCGGAACACCGATCCCTGCCAGCTGGCATTGGTTATTTTTCAATAAAGCCGCCCGGCAATCCCAACTGGGGATCGACGGCCACCCGGCCCGGGGCGGTTTCCTGCCCCCGGTGCCGCTGCCGCGCCGCATGTGGGCCGGCAGTAAGGTCCGGCTTCTGGCTCCGCTAAAAGTCGGCACCAACATCTCTCGTCTTTCGACCATCAACAACATTACGATCAAGGAAGGTAAGACCGGGCCTTTGCTCTTTTTCGAAATTGATCATCAGATTACCGGTGAGGACGGCTTGTCCATTACCGATTTGCAAACTGTGGTCTATCGGGACATGCCAGCCGAACCGCCTACCCAAACCACCGCTGCAAGCGCCAGCGGCGGCAAGCCGGCACCAGATGACGCCCAATGGTCCGAAACCGTAACGCCAACAACGGTTTTGCTGTTTCGCTATTCGGCGCTGACCTTTATCGGCCATCGCATCCATTACGACCGGGATTACACGGTCAATGAAGAGGGCTATCCGGCACTCCTCGTTCACGGTCCGTTGACGGCATCGTTTCTTATGGATCTGTGCCGCCGTAATCTGCCAGACCGGGAGATCACAAAATTTCAAGTTCGCGCCGTCGGCCCGCTTTTTGACAACGCGCCCTTTACCGTTCACGGTAAACTCAACAACGACAACACCAAAGTCGAGCTATGGGCCGCCAACCAAGCTGGCAACCTGGCCATGAGCATATCGGCCCAAACCTAAGTGGGTTGGCCGTGGCTTTGTCAGAGGAAAAACTGTTTTGAGCACACCATCTTTATCGAACGTCTGTGGCGCTCGCTTATATACGAGGCTGTCTATCTGCATGAAATGACTGATGGCTTTGTCGCCGAGCGGGTCATTGATGGGTGGATAGACTTATACAACACCGAGCGGCCTCATTCGTCTTTCGATGGGCAAACACCGGCGGAAGCCTACGGCGCCACGGCAGCCCATGGATATGATGGATAAGCCCAGCGGCTTACCCACATACCCACAGGCTCTACAACAGCAACAATATATGTTGAATAGGATTTTAGCAGCATGATCAGAGACAGGAATACACCTTAACTTCGCTGCTAAACTGTCCAACAATGTGGGATCAGCTCAATTGGATGGCTGCTGAAAGGCAGCATTTCCCATGGCGGTAGAATAGTGGTACGATTTTCTGGAATTTGCATGTCGTCTGGGGAATGTCGACCCAAGTGCTCATCTGGGATATCTCGGTTAAGACGGGCAGGAGGCGATCTGACTCAGGTGGCTGAGGATAACCTTCACGCTTCTGGGAAAGAGCACACACCATGAGCCGACACCATTGTTTCCCTGGCTGATTTGGCATTGCTCAAAGGGGAAACTTCATGACGTCTCGTACTGTGCAGGTTTACGACACACTGCTCCACAATCCTAAGTTAGTTCTAGTCGTACTGCTCGCAATTCTGGTTTTCTTCGGCTATCACGCAAAAGACTTCAAGTTGGATGCATCGGCCGACTCTTTGTTGTTGGAAGACGACGCAGACCTAAAAGTATTCCGGAAAATCCACGAACGATATCCGAGTAGCGACTTACTCGTCGTAACCTACACGCCTTTCAAAGACCTCTTCTCGGACCAAGCATTGGAGCCGATGAAGAAACTACGTGGAGAACTCAAGAAAGTCACCAGTGTGGATTCGGTGTTCTCGATACTTGATGCGCCCCTGTTCAGCAGCTCGGATGCAGACATTCAAGAAATGGTCAACAATATGCCAAGCCTAGAGAAACCCGGTATCGACCGGGCCAGGGCCAAGAAAGAATTGATCAATAGCTCCATTTACCGTGATCTCATCGTCAGTGCGGATGGTCAAACCGCAGCTATCCTGTTAGGGCTGGTCGAGAATAAAAAGTTCAACCGGTTACTTAAGTCTCGAGACGCTTTGCGGACAAAAAAAAGAAATAACGGTCTTTCGACCGAAGAAACGCAGGCTTTAAAACGCGTCACCGCAGAATACGATCAGGTAAATGAAACGAGAAATGAAAAACGTAACCTCGACATCGCCCACATCAGAAATATTATTGAGCCCTACCGCCAGCACGGCCGTCTAAATCTTGGTGGTTTACCGATGATTACCGACGATATGGTAACATTCGTGCGCAACGACCTGATCGTCTTTGGGGGAGGAGTTCTGGCATTCCTGATCTTCATTCTCACCGCTATATTCCGACAATTTCGCTGGATCGTGCTCCCCCTGCTTAGCTGCTTTTACTCCGCATTGATCATGATCGGCGTCCTCGGTTTGATCGGTTGGAAGGTCACAGTCATCTCGTCTAATTTTCTCGCCCTCATGCTGATCATCACCATTTCGATGAACATTCATTTGATTGTGCGTTACATCCAACTCCACCGTGATAACCCAGATGACGACCAGTTGGTGCTGGTCAGAATCACCACCCACAAGATGGTGAGGCCCTGTCTCTACACCGCGCTGACAACCGTTATAGGTTTCGGATCCTTGGTTGTGAGCGATATTAAACCGGTCATCGATTTCGGCTGGATGATGAGCGCCGGTTTGGCGGTTACGTTTGCGACTTCGTTCCTGCTGTTTCCAACGTTGCTGCTTGTGATGGGAAAAATAGAATCCAAAGCCGCTGTTGATAGCGACCGGTTTCACTTGCCTGCATACCTGGCCCGTCTGACCGCGTTCCACGGCAACAAGATCCTGGTTTTGGCGGTGATATTGACGGTCATGAGCGTGGCTGGAATCACTTTGCTGCGTGTCGAGAACAGCTTCATAAACTATTTCAGTAAAGACACCGAAATCTATCAAGGTCTCAAACTTATCGATGAAAAGCTCGGCGGCACGACTCCTTTGGAAATACTGATAAAACTTGAGAGTGATGTGGAAGAATTAACACCCGAGGACCTCAAAGAGATGACCCCGGAAGAGATAGAGGAGGAACGCGAATACCAGGCGCAGCTTCGCAAAAAACCTGAATTGTGGTTCAACCCCACTAAGGTGGAGCTCATAAAAAAAGCCCACGACTACCTCGACAGCTTGCCCGAAATCGGCAAAGTGCTCTCGTTCGCTTCTTCGGTGCGGGTAGCCGAAGCCTATGCCGAAAAACAGCTGGATGGAATGGAGCTGTCACTTCTCTATGCCAAGCTTCCCGCCACGGTTAAAAAAACGCTCATCGAACCTTTTGTCTCCATTAAGAACGACGAAGTGAGGCTCATGGCGCGTGTGTTGGATTCAAAATCAGATCTGCGCCGCAAGGAGTTGCTAGAAAAAGTGCGCCGCAATTTGGGGAAAAATGACGGCTATAAGCAGCTCGCCGGTTACAAGCCGCTGATCAAAGATGTGACCGTGAGTGGGTTGCTCGTGCTCTACAACAACATGCTGCAGAGCTTGTTCGCATCACAAATCAAGACCATCGGTGTCGTGATGCTAGGCATTGCGATCATGTTCCTGGTGTTGTTCCGGTCAATCACATTGTCGATTATCGGCATTTTGCCGAACATATTGGGCGCCGTGGTAGTTTTGGGTGTCATGGGTTGGTCGAAAATCCCCATGGACATGATGACCATCACGATTGCTGCTATTACCATCGGTATCGCCGTCGACAATGGCATTCATTACATTTACCGCTTCAGAGAAGAGTACGCCCTTACGCACGATTATGTGGAAACCCTTCACATTTGTCATTCCAATATTGGCAAAGCGGTGTTCTACACGACCATAACCGTCATTTTCGGCTTCTCCATCTTGATGATGTCCAATTTCATCCCCACGATCATTTTTGGTGTGTTAACCGGGGCGGCAATGTTCATTGCCCTCTTAGCGGCACTCACGGTGCTGCCAAAACTGATACTAATGTGGAAACCATTCGGCTGACGCAGGATCAATCGTCGGCAGACTGGTGCCCGCCGACGGCGGCTTTGAGGCCTGGACACCGGACTGGGCTGGGAATAAAATTTCACGAGAAGAAATTTGTCATTCTTTTCGTTTATTCAAATTAGTTTCGACGGAACCAGTTTCCCAGATGACTTAAGAAATTAGAAACACTGTGACCGATAATTTTTCACTAGCAATGCTCCTAGCGCCATTGATGTGCGATATCGCCGCGTTCACCTCATAGATAACATTCGCTCCCACCAGCAGGCGCAAATAAAATATATTCTGGTTCAACCAGTCCCTTCTCGTAGCAAGTAACCCCAAATTGCAATGGCCGTATAGAATTTTCCCTCATGCATATTTATCAAATCAATATTTTAGAATCTTCGAAGATTATCTTTCACGATATATTGATCAAAACTGGCATTTTCCAAACTGGCCCGATGAGTCCGCAAATGAGCCTAAGCGTACCAGTTGAACTTGTGCGCTAGAAATTTGATTGTGTTTAAAGTTCTACCGCGCCGCGATAGCGATCTCTTCGGTTTGGTTGAAGGGTTCGAACTTGTCCAGGAAGTCGGCGACCGTAGCCGCCTCACCGTCAATCGTGATATTACCGGCTGCAACAGATTCATCGAAAGTAGTTTGCCCGAAGATCCATTTGAGCAGGAATGCCCGATCAAAATTGACGGTAGCGTCACGCTCATCGGGCGGTATTTCGTAAAATTGACAGACGCCGCTGCGAATCTCTAAGGCGCAACTTTCATTACTGTCCGTGGTCACGAAAACGACCCGAATATTTGTCTCCGAGGATGCTTCGGATATCAGGCGCACCGTCATCACCTGCATGATGTTGGTAAGTGGAAAGCCTCGCACCTGGTCGGGCGAACCAAGTACCATACCGCCGGCTCCGAGAGCCAGTTCGCCGTCCAATTCCTTGGCCGACATCAGGCCCCAGTTGCGCCAAGTAGCGTTCTTCTGCCCATATGCCCAACGGCGAAGAGCTTCGGCCTTCATGGCGCGGGCCTCCTGATCTTGACGATCCATCCGCACCAGCCAAGTTAGCAGTTCCACCGCCCATTGAACATCGTCACCGTTTATCGCTTCCTCAGCTAGGACTAAAATCTTATCTCGGCCGCCCATCAATTCGACGTAGCGCTTGGCCTTCTCTGCCCACGGGGTCGGGTTGAGGGTCACGGGGTCCCCCTGGTACCAGCCGAGATAGCCAGCAAAGATGGCTGGGATGGAATGCTTATAGGAACCGTAATATTCGCCCAGCCAGGGATGATCCTTCAACCGTTCGGGCATTTCGACGATTTCCTTAATCTCGTCCGGCGTATAACCCTTGTTCATAAAACGGAGCGTTTGATCATGCACATATTGAATGGCGTCGCGATAGTCGATCAGCAGCTTGTCGATTTTATCCGCTCCCTCCACTGGGAAGCCGTGATGGGGCACCAGAACTTCAGCTCCAAATTCCCTGAGCCGGTCGACGCCCTGAGCCCAGACCATGGGATTACGAAAACGGGTACCACGAAGGGCATAGACATTGGGAAAGGAAAAATAAACCGCGTCCGCCGACAGCAGCACTTTCTCGTCTGGCAGCCAGACCGCGCATTGATCTTCCGTCTCTGACGGAATCAGTTGAACCTCAAACTTAATGCCGCCAGTTTCACCCCTGTATATGTCGGTAAAGGTTTTGGTTGGCGGCGCGAAGGTACGCTTTCCAGGTCGCTGAGGCGGACCCAGACCGGCACCGACCGTGCCCTCATCATTCACCGGCAGTCGCATGCCGAACTGATACATGGCGCGGCGCCCCAGGATCGGCGCAATCAAGCCCACGTCCCGCATGACATGATCGGTCAGTTCTTCTTGTCCAATGATTTCCACCTCGCCATTAGCAATTTCTCCTTCGGTGACGAAAGCATGTGTACCGCTGACATGGTCAGCGTGAAAATGGGTGTAGATAATTGTCTTGATGGGTTTATCGGTGATCTTTCTGAACTCCGTCGCCGCCAGTCCCGCTGTTTCCATGCTGGTCATCGTGTCCACTAGAATACAGGCATCATCGCCTTCGATCAGGGTGCAATTGACCACAGAATAAGCGAGCGCACTATGAATATGGCCATTCAAGGTATGGACCCGCGGCTCCATCGCATTTTGATGCTGGGCAAGTTCGGGATGAACGGACGGTGAAAATGTATCCAGTGACATGAATTTCTCCTATTTGTGGTCTTTCCTGTTCTGAGAATAGGAACAAAGGCGAATATTATGAATTACCTACCTTCGTCCCAAAGCTGCTCTATTTTTTCTTGTTAGTAAATTACGAAGTCGGACCCCTCGGTTCTTTTACCTATACCCTTACCACTCTCAATTTCGTTTTCATGTCGGTTCGACAAAACGCATGCAAGAAGCAAGTTTGCTCACTGATATCGAGCATCTCGCGCGCGACATCATCGCTTTCGGAGGTTTTAAGATAGACGTGCGTTTCTAAAGGATCAGCTTTGCCGGCTTCTCCAGTGCCACCAGAAGCCCCACCTAGCGAGAAATGGCTATCTTGAACAACCCTGTATTCTTCAAGATCGAGGTCCAGCATTTTTGCAAACCGGCCGAACTGGGTCATAAAACAAAACGCCACGCCGGCAGATATATAGGTGCTTGCGTCGGGAGCCCGCCCCTGGTCGCCATTTATTGACACTTCTTCGGATAGAAGCTTAAAAGACGTACCGTGCGGGCTATATTGCAATTGAATAATTTCCTTGATGCCGTCTTCGCGTAGCGTACATACCCCGCCGATATTAAGCGTGCGATTCTGTTCATCAGCTAAACTCGAACCGGCCGCTGACGTTCCGCCGGATACTTCTTTCTTGGGCGTTGTGCCTTGCGGTTCAACCAATGGCTCCTTGAGCGTCGAACTTTCGAATTTGCATTGATCAAAGTGATCACCTGGATCGGCACAAAGAGGTCCTGCAACTCGCTTAGCCTTACCGAGATCAAGTTCTCGGCCATTTTTCGAAAGCGCAAATAGGCTTTCCAGCGCTCCCCGCATAAGGCCGTTTATGGGTGATGCCGAAATCGCATTTAGCAGAAAGGTATTTAAAGCTGGGTCTTCAAGGTCGCAGTTAATTTCCACCGTGAGCTCAACCGGCAAAGCGCCGCCAACCATAGTGCGCTTCCGCATGGAACCTTCCATGGTGTAGTAATTGTCTTGGATGAGGCGCAGTTTATGTATCGCTACATTCTGCTGTTTGGCCAGAGCCATTATTTCGTTCATATAAGAGGCGACCATACCCACAGTTAAAAACGACAACGGACAGGATGCCTCGTCGTGGCCATCGAGATAAGAGCCCTCGTCGCTCGACAAGCGCCAAACGAGCCCCGTTCGGCTTGACGCAACGAGGGCTTCTTTTTGAAAAACGGATAGTGATCGTACCCACGTTCGCAATGAATCTCCCATGCGGGTCTCTGGAGCTGTAATTCCAACCTGTTCGGGATTAACAACTTCAAACGAAAGGGGAAGACCACTTTCGCCAAGTACATTTGGTCCTTGCGGCATTTTTATTCCGGTCCCGGTTAAGATTTTATATCTAGTATCTGGGCAACTTCCGGCCAACTTTGAGAACCAAAATTTCTAAGATCATTTGTGAGATCTTCCGGGCACCAATCAAGGAAGCTGGGTTTGAAGCTCGGACGGGATTTAATGCGCGAGAACCAGTCAGTGACCCTCGGCAATCGTCCCTTTTCCCACATTCCCGATAACGCCATCATATCGAGCCGGTTGACATAGGGGGTCATGGCAATATCGGCAAAAGAAAAATTTTCTCCGGCAAGCCATTTACGCTCAACCAGCGTTTCTTCCATTTTGTGAAGGTATAGATCGTATAGTTTCACTTTTGCGGCGGCACCCGACACGTCAAACCCCTTTCTCACAATTGACTTTTTTGTTTTGTGCCAATCGGCGGTAACAGAAAGAGCCGGGGTCGAGTCCAAGAATGTTCTCACGCCTTCTTCACCCAAGCGCAAAACGATATGCCGATGGGAACATAGGAAGGTTACAAAACCACAAGCTGGATGCAGTTCCTCATCGACGGCCTTAGTCCAATAGAGAACCTTGGCGTGTTCCAAAGCATCGGTTGGCCGCAGGGGATGATCTAAGAACACATCTTCGACGTATTCGCATATCACTGTTGAATCACAGATAACATTGTCATCATGCACCAATGTTGGTACGACAGCCTTGGGATTGAGCTTCATATAAGCCGGGTCGAATTGGTCACCTTTGAGAATATCGATATAATGACCTTCCCAATCTAGGTCTTTTTCATACATGTACATACGTACTTTCGCCGCACAAACCGACGAACCATGATGGTAAAGTTCAAGCATACTCATTGCCTTATTTAAATGTACTGCCGACGGTAAGTTCCGCCATCGGCACTGGTTTACTAAATCTCAGAAAAGGGAATTTGCCTTTATAATCAGGCAAAACGGTAAAATCCAGAGGGACATTATTTTTGAGCGCAATGCGCGCAATAAAAATTTCTTCAAATTAACAGATTACTGCGGAATCTCATACGACTACACCATCACGGTTCATCGCACAAAAGGACGATCCATGATGGTGAAGTTCGAGTAAGTTCATTGCCTCGTTAAAATGATTTACTGACAGTACTTGCCGCCGTCGACATTGATCGACTGGCCGGTCAGGAAATCGCTGTCTTCCGACGCGAAAAACAGCAATGTGCCGATCAAGTCTTCAGGCATCATATCACGTTTTAGGATACGGCTTTGTAAGGTCGGGGCGCGGGCGATATCTAACTGAGGATGATTTTGAACACCTTCGCTTTCGGTGAATCCTGGAATGATGCAATTGACGTGGATGTTTTTATCGCCAAGCTCCCGAGCGGCAGATCTGGTCAAACCCAGAATCGCGCCCTTAGAGCTGACATAATTCGCAAAACCAGGCCCACCGTAATAAAAGGTGCCGGAGCTGATATTGATTATTTTGCCACGACCATTTTTTAGCATGCTCGGCACGGCCGCTTTGATACATTGAAAAGAGCCCCGCGCATTGACCCTCATGACCCGATCCCACTCTTCATTGGACATTTCCATGATTGGCGTGATCATCAATTCGGCAAACAACGCTGCATTATTGACCAAAATTTCAATGGGCCCGAAGTCTGCTTCTGTTTTCTCAACCAGAGCTGCTAAAGAATCGTCACTTGTAATATCCGCTTCAATGGCAATTGCACTACCGCCATCGGCATTAATTTCTTCGGCGACACGTGACGGATCAGCGATATCCGAGACAACGACCTTTGCGTCTTCCTTGGCCAAAGCTTTGGCGTATACCTCACCGATACCTTGGGCGGCACCCGTGACAACTGCAACTTTTCCTTCTAAACGAGCCATGATTTCCTCCTAATTTAAGTTTCGCTAATTTGCTAAGATTGAATGGTGATCCATTTCCATTCGGTCATTGCGTCAATATCCGCTTCTGTGCCTTCGCGACCGACACCACTTTCACCATTCCCGCCAAACGGTACGTGTGGTTCATCGTGAACCGGAGAGGCATTTACGTGGCACATGCCAGCGGACACGTTATGGGCATAGTGCAAAGCTTTATTCAGATTTTCGGTAAAAATCGTTGATGAAAGCCCATACTCAGTATCATTGGATTTTTCGAGAGCCTCTTCATACGTATCCACCTTATAGATCGCTGTTACTGGCCCAAAAGTTTCCTCCCGACAGACCGTCATCTCCTCGGAGACATCGGTTAAAATTGTCGGTTCACACCGATTGCCCTTCCAATTACCTCCTGTGACGATCGTCGCCCCTTTATCGCGGGCATCTTCAATATGGATTCGGACTCGATTACGTTGGCGCTCTGAGATGATCGGACCAATCATGGTATCCGAACTACGAAGATCGCCCATGCCCAGATTGCTGGCCGCATTGGCATAGATTTCAACAAACTTGTCATATAAGGGAGCCTCGACATAAATGCGACTGCCTCCCATGCAAACCTGACCTTGATAAAGAAAAATGCCATGGCAGGCGGCTTGAGCGGCTTTTTTCAGATCAGCGTCCGCCAATACGACAAAAGGACTTTTGCCGCCCAATTCCAAGGTAACGCGCTTTTTCTGTTTGGCGCAAAGCTCGTTAATATGTTGTCCGACAACACTCGAACCGGTGAAGGTCACCATGGGAACGTTTGGATGACCGGTGAGAGAGTCACCGATTTCATGACCAAATCCAGTGACGACGTTAAAGGCGCCGGCAGGAATTCCCGCCTTTTCGTAAACTTGCGCGAGCAACAATGAAATGCGCGGGGCAAATTCCGAGGCCAACAGAACGACCGTGTTACCAACGGCCAAAGGATCAGCTGTTAGACGAACACCTTTGATTAAAGGAACATTAAACGGCGTAATGGCAGCAACAACGCCAAGCGGCTGGCGTACGCTCATCGAGTACCTTCCGGGATAATCCGACGGAATGGTTTTACCCGTAACCTGGCGCGCCATACCGGCAGCCGCCCGCATCATCGATAAGGCCTTGTTGAATTCGAACATCGCCTTATTGAATGGTGATCCGATTTCGTCAATGAGTGCAGATACAAACTCTGATTGCATGGACGCCATGACTTCGGCGGCCTGGATGATCCAGGCTTCACGTTCTTTAGCTGTCGACGAACCATATTTCCCGAAAGCCTCATTAGCCGCATCAACGGCTTTGCGCATATCTTCCGAAGTTCCAGCCGCCGACCGACCATAAAGGCTGTCATCTTCTGGGTTCAGATCATCGAAATAATTTTCTCCGGTTGGGGAAACCCAATCTCCCCCAATCCATAATTTTGAATCTGTTGTTAAGTCTGCTGCATCCAACACCTGATTTCCTCCTCCATAAAAATGCTGTTTTAGGTTTGGGCTGTTAGCTCAAACTTTGGCAAAATCCTCGCACCAATCCGAAATGCCTTTGCGATAGCTATCCCGCTCCTGGACGCTAGCCGCCCATCGCTTGATATTGGGGTAAAGGCTAAAATCGTATCCGCAGCCGACGATGACGAAATAAATCGGTATCCACGAAATATCGGCGAGCGAAAATTGCTCGCCCATTATCCAGGGGGCGTCTTCAAGACTTGTTTCTAATTTTGCAAATGCATCGGCCAGCAATCTTTCCGACTCGCGAACGTCATCATCACTGAACGTCTTCTGACCTGCGTGTTTTGAATGGAACTTCTTTAATTCCTCATTCTTTTGCAGCTCCTCGTATTTTGCCTGTTCTTCCTGACTTTTCTTCACTTTGGGTGCCATTTTCTTGGCATAAACGTAAGGCTTGATCGCGGGAACGTGGAGACTTGCGGATAATTTTAACCAATCCAGCATCTCCGCTTCCTTATCAGCGGATCGCAGCAGTGGTTCAGGGTAAGCCGTATCAAGATAATCAATAATGTCGTTCGATTCGATGTGCACGACACCATCATGCACAAGTGTGGGCACCAAACCATTGGGGTTGATGCCGAAATATTCGTCATTAATATTCTCTTTCTTTTTCAGATCAATATGGTGGCTGACCCACTCCAATCCTTTTTCTTCAAGGGTCATTCGAACGCGCATCGAACAGTTGGAGATATTTCCGTGGTAGAGATGAAGACCTTCAAAGTCTTTTACGGTTTTATTTGTCGGTTCTATGATAGCCATAACTCACTCCCAAAAATTTTTAGTTATTGCCCGAGCATGGTTTCGGGCAGGTACATCGCGATTGGTGGAAAAATGACGAGTAGCGCGATCATCGCTGCCATGGCGAACCAGAACGGCCAGATACCTTTGAATATGGTCCGCATGGGAACTTCCGGCGCGATCGACTTAACAACAAAAACGTTGATACCGACGGGCGGCGAGATCATCCCCATCTCAAGTACAATGACCACGATAATGCCGAACCACACCAAATCCCAATTGAGCTGAGTTGCAAGAGCTACAACGACGGGGATCGTCAGCACCAGCATCGCCATACTTTCGAGGAAAGTGCCTAGGAACATGTAGATGAGAATAACGACCACCAAGACACCCACATCACCAATGGGAAGAGACGTGAGAAACGTGACCATATCCGCAGCTAATCCGGTCAGGGACATAAACGGAATAAATATGAAGGCGCCGATAATGATGAGAAAAACCGTCGCTGTCGCTTTCATGGTTTGGAGGATAATCGGAGCGGCCATATGCCAGTTGATTGTTTTTTTTGCCAGCGCCACCACGAAAGTCAGAAAGGCGCCCACAGCAGAGGCCTCAACCGGCGTGAAAAAGCCTGTATACATGCCGCCAATTGTTATGCCGACGACAAACAGAATTGGAATGGCGGCCGCCAGAGACTGAATGCGCTCTCTGCGAGAGGACCTTTCTCCAGCCGGCCCAGCTTCGGGCCGGAAACGGACGACAAGCCAGACAGTGCCGATGAAAAGCAACGTCAGAATAATACCCGGAATTACTCCGGCCATAAAAAGACGGCCAATAGATTGGTCCGTTAACACCGCGTATATAATCATGCCACCGGAAGGTGGTATGAGAAAACCAAGCGTTCCACCAGCCGCTACCGAACCGGTAGAAAGCTCCGGTGCATATTTGAAGCGCTTCATTTCAGGCAAGGCGACACGCCCCATAGTGACGGCTGAGGCCAGGGAAGAGCCGGAAAGTGCAGCAAATCCTGCGCAAGCCGAAATTGTTGCCGAAGCAAGTCCGCCTTTAAAATGGCCAATCCACCGATAGGCAGCGGTAAACAAATCCTTGGACATTCCCGAGGCACCCGCAATGTTGCCCATCAGGATAAACATCGGAATCACCAACAGATTGAAATTCGATGCCGCTTCAAAAGCTTCACCTGACAAATTCGATAGGGCAGTCTTAAATCCACGTGTCCAAGCTTGGTCACTAGACATCCCAAGGCCAAAGAAACGGTTGGCGGTGGCAACGACGGTTCCTACCAGACCAACGAACATCATCGAAAGTGCGACAGGGAAGCGCAGGGCAGGCAACGCAAATAGAACGAACAGGCCGATAAGGCCGATGAGGGTCATGCTCACCATCTAATCGCCCCCGAACCCGTCGATCAGACGGATATCCCCTCGTACGATCAATTGCACAGCGTCTGTCAGCAAGATCAACGCGTATAGACCGACAAGAGTGGCCAGGATGTAGTAAAAAGGTTCGTAAGATATCAGCAACTGTTGAGTTGCCTCGCCAAATTTACTGGCGGAGGCGCCCGATTCAAACAGCCGCCAAGCCAGGATTCCAACTAAGAACATGCCAACCAAACGCAACACGAAATGGGACCAACGCGCAAATCCAGGAGACATACTTGCCTCCAATATTTCAATCTCGATATGAGCTCCAACCCGGCCACCAAAGGGTATTGCAATTGCGACGATCAACACCAAATTGAGAATCAAAAGATCCTCCGCGCCCAGGATTGGCGCATTTAGCGCCTTCCGCATGATAATCACGTTCCAGAAGGTCAGCAGGACCATAAAGGCGAGACCTAAGCCGCCGGTGATTATGGTGAACCTGACGATCCACTTATCCATGACATCCAGCCAGGGTAAATGCTCGTCGCCTGCGGCCATATCGCTCGTCCTATGAAAAAATGGCCGCACCGAGTTTCACAACCGATGCGGCCTTTGTGCTTCTATTGGTTCAAAGCGTTGTAGATTTCGCGGGCGTTTTTGATACCGCGTTTGGAATAATCGGCGAAAATCGCCTCGAGACCTTTTTTCACCGCTGCATCCATCTTGGCCCGTTCGGCCGAGGAGACTTGCACCCAACTTAATTTTTTCATTTTGGGTGACTTTTTCATCATCGCTTCCGAACGTCGATCAGCACCATCGAAAGTCGCCGAACCTTGGTCCGACATTGTCTTGCCGGAAAGGTCGTCGATAATTTTCCGATGAGCCGCCGATAGACCGTCGTAGCGTTCCTTGTTCATCGCGACATAGGTTGCCGCGAATTGAACCGGGATGTTGCCAACAACGTATTTTGAGACATCCCAGAAATTCCATGGCGGTGTGATGTTATTGTAGGATGCATAAGTCGCATCAATCGTTCCCGTCGACAGTCCAGTATACATTTTGGTTACCGGCATCTGAACAGGCACTGCGCCCATTGCCTTGATGATCGGTGTCGTCATCGCCGCGTAGGGAACCAATTTCGTACCTTTGAGACCTTTCATGGTCGAGATATCCTTGGTCGACGCAACCAGGCTTCCTGCTACAGTAAATACACCCAGCGCTTTAACCTGCTTGTACTCATCAGCCATGTATTTATCAAAAACCCGCCAGAGACGATCTGTTGATTCTTTGGCCGTTGTCGATTTTCCCGGCGGAATGGTGAGCATCGTTTTAGGGAAAATTGCCGCTGTATAGGCTGAAACACCGAACGTGATATCGGCAACGCCTTCAACAACCCGCTTATATTGCTGCACGGGGCCGGCACCGAGTTGGCCTGATGGAAACAATTTCATTGTCAAACTTCCACCAGATCGTTTGGCAATTTCTTTACCGAACCAACCGAATAAATTTTTGTTGATGTGATGCTGTGGCGGTATAAATGTTGCTACAGTCAATTCTTCTGCTGATACCTTGTCTCCGTTCAGCGTAAAAGTACTCAGGGCCAGCACCAAGCCGCCCATAAAAATCCGTATTTTCATGAAAACCTCCTTATCTCTAGAGTTCTTAGACTCTATGGACTCGAAGACTATTCAATTTTTGACATCGAATCTATTTATGATATTTTATAAATAATATGAAAAATTTTGATATATATAAGATCGACGGATATATTCTGAAGACTTTCCTCATAATATTGGAAGAATCTTCGGTTTCAAAGGCTGCCATTCGCTTGAATGTCACTCAATCGGCCGTTAGTTACGCGTTGGCCCGTTTAAGGGGTGTCTTCAAAGACCCGCTATTTGTACGTTCCGGACAAGGATTGACGCCAACAGAAACAGCAATTTCGTTAAAGGATCCCATTCACGGGGTCTTAGACGAAATCATGAGTCTTACCGATCAACGGCCGTTCGACCCGCATGCGGAGGATATGTACTTTACAGTCGCCGCCAACGATCTTCAGAGAGAGCTTATCTTCCCAATACTTTGGAGAGAAGCGCATTCGGAAAATATTCGCCTCCGATTGGAATTTATTCCCTCCGGCGTCCCCAGCATTTCTCTGCTTAGGGACGCCCGGTGCCAACTTATCCTAACGCCCTTTCCGCCTGAGGCCCCCGATATATTTCAGCGCCGGCTGGTCACGGGTGACATGATGTGTTTTTACGACGCCAGCATGCGGAATGCGCCGTCCTCATGGGAGGAGTACATCAACGCGGAGCATATCTCAGTCCGATTTGTGGGAGGCTATGACACCAACGAAGCGCTCCGCGGAATCGATTTATCTGAAATTCGGGAACCGTCAATCATTGTCTCCAACTTCAATGCCATTCCCTCATTCGTGAAAGGGAGTGAATTAATTTCCACCGAATTGAACGCCATGCATATAGGCCCCTTACGGGACCTATCTATGGCTCCACTCCCTTTCAAAAGTGAAAAGGTTTCTCTCTATTTGGTCTGGCATGAACGGAGCAACAACGACCCGGCCCATAAATGGATGAGACACAGGATCGAACTGATCGCCGGTGACATATCAAAAAAAATGGATCAAGTTTTTAAGCCGTTAATGTAAAGATCCTGTTTAACTTGCTGGCGGTAATACCCGCGACTGCGCTAGCCACGGTGAAATCTTCATTAATTTTTCCTTGGCTCCCGGTGGCGGAGGAACTCGTTCGACATTGCTCGCCGGGTAAGCATTTTCATCAACCAACGTCATTCGCGCCTTAAGATCAGTCTTGGTAACGTTGAAGACCATCAGGTCGCTCGCCAGAATAAACTCACCAAAGTAATGCTTTCGAACCCCTCTACGATTTCAGCGTGAGTTCGATCATTATTGTAACAATGAAAGCCGAGAAACAGGCGAGGACTACATTGCTCGGCAATGTAACCCGCTTGATCCGGGATTGGTGTCGCCGATGCTGGCGTTGGAATAATGCGAGATGGCAAGGCCAAGCCGCGACCTGTTGTCAAAGCGGTAAGCGAGTTCCAACTGTGACCGGAATTCCAGAGCATGGCCCAGATCGAGCTTACTGTTGCCG
>PVBE010154489.1_pt1 | contig 38909 bp, 27 predicted proteins | sample 1631181 | NCBI WGS metagenome assembly PVBE01 (sample SAMN08397723, study PRJNA350692) | Marine metagenome, whole genome shotgun sequencing project. | isolation source: water | place: Pacific Ocean | collected 2012-04 | reverse complement strand
GCCGCGTCGACCCTCGCGGCGACCACGGCGGCATCGACCGGTCGAGCGGCGTTCCGAGCGTCCGGGAAGGACACGCGGACCGGCGCCTCGTTGGCGGCCGGGGCCGGCGGGGGCGTCTCCGGTGAACGCAAGGCCCAGGCCAGCGCGGCGGCGCCGACGACGACGAGCGCGAGGGAGACAAACAGACCGGTTCGGCGCGGGGCGACCGGCTCCAGCGGGACGACCACCTCGCCCAGGGTCAGGCTGGTTCCGCTGCTCGGGGTCTCGACAGTCTCATCCACCGGCGCCAGTCGGGGCATCTCCATCACGGTCCGCGCGGGCGTCGGCTGGCTCGTCCCCGTCGCCTCCGTCGCGTCGCGCAGCGCCTCCCGCATCTCGGCCGCGGTGCGATAGCGCTGCAGCACGTCCTTCTCGAGGGACCGCATCACGACCCGATTCAGGTCGTCCGAGATGTCGAGCGCCGGCGGGATCGGAGGCGGCGCTTCGGTCACGTGGGCGGTCATCAGGTCGTAGCCGCGGCGACCGTGGAACGGCGTCTGGCCGGTGAGCATCTCGTAGAGCACCACGCCCAACGCGTAGAGGTCGGCGGGCGGCCCCACGTCCTGGCGCCGCACCTGCTCGGGCGCCATGTACCGCGGCGTGCCGACCGCGACGCCGGTGCGGGTCAGCTCCTCTTCTTCTTCGGCGCCCGCGTCGAGCACCTTTGCGACGCCGAAGTCGAGCACCTTCGCGATCTCGCTACCGCCCGGCCCCGGGGCGATCAGGATGTTCGGCGGCTTGATGTCGCGGTGCACGAGGCCGATGTCGTGGGCCTCCTCGAGGGCGTCGAGCACCTGCACCGCCAGGCTCACCGCACGCGCCGGATCGAGCGGCGCGTCCTGCCGAAGGACCTGTCGTAGCGACGGACCCGGCACGCGCTCGAGCACCATGAAGAGCACGTCGCCCTCTTCGCCGTAGTCGTACAGGCGCGCGGTCGAGGGCCCGATGAGCTGCGCCATCACCCGCGCCTCGCGGAAGAAGCGCCCGCGCAGCTCCTCGTGATTGTCCTGGCCCGCCTTGAAGCGGATGACCTTCACCGCGACCCGGCGCCCGACCGGCAGCTGGATCGCCGTGTACACGTAGCCCATGCCGCCGCGGCCGAGCACGTCGAGCACCGCGTACTTGTTGTTGAGGGTCTGCCCGAGCAGCTCGTCCGACGGGAATTGCGCGTGCACCGACTCGAGCAGCAGCGCGCCGCCGTGCTCCGGGCAGGTGGTCCCGGCCGTCGCGTCGTCGGCGACATAGCCGCAGACGTGGCAGATCCGCGTGGCCGTCTGGTCGGAGTCTCCCATCGAACTCGCAGTATACGGTGCCGGGGCTCAGGCCGTGAGGCGCTCGAAGACGCTGTCGCCATGGTCGAGGATGGCGGGGACGATTCCGCCCGACGCGGCGAGGGCCTGGACCATCCGGCTCGGCGTCTCCGCCTGGAAGACGCGGCCCCCGACTCGCACCTGCCCGCTGGCCAGATCGACCTCGACGACGGCCCCGTCCTCGGCGAGCGCGTGGAAGTCGTCGTCGTCGAGCACCACGTGCGGGACCGCCTCGTTGACGAGGTTGCGCTTGTGGATGAAGGCGAAGCTGCGCGCGATGACGATCTGCACGCCCGCGCCCTTCAGCGCCCACACCGCCTGCTCGCGGCTGGAGCCGCTGCCCCACGCCTCGCCTGCGACCACCACCGACTGCCCGGCTGTGACCCGGTCTTTGAAGCCGGGCGCCACATAGTGGAAGCAATGTTCGCCGAGCGGCTCGAGGTCGACGAGGTGGCAGAACTCACCGGGGATGATCGCGTCGGTGTCGATGTGGTCACCGAAGAGATGCACCTGACCCTCGAAGACGCCGCCGATTCCGCCGGCCGCACCCGAGACGCCCACGGAGGTCGGCGCCGACACCGGCTCCGGCTCGACGCTCGACACCTCGGGCAGCTGTGCGCCGTCGCGCCCGAGCACCCGGGCGAAGCGGTCCTGGTCGAGCTGGTCGAGCCAACGCCGCGGATCCGCGACCGCCATCTCGAGGGAAGACGCAGCGACGGTCGACGCGGTCGCCAGCCACGCGAAGGATCCGGGACCCATGCGGTTCTGGTAGTTGCGGTTCTGGCTGGTCAGCCAGACCTCGCCCTCGCTCGCCTTCTCGCTCGCGATGCCGAGGCACATCGAGCACCCCGGCGGGCCGATGCGGAAACCCGCGCGCTCGTAGACGCCGAGCAGCCCGGCCTGCTCGAGGCGCCGCTGAATCGCGAGATCGCCCGGGACCACCAGCCGCTTTCGGGTCATCTTCGGCGTCATTCCGCTGTCGAGCATCGCCTCGAGCACCATCCCGCCGAGGACCAGCTCCTCCTCGGTGGTCGTGCAGGCGCCGATGAAGCACCCGTCGAGCGCCGTCCCGAGCACCCCGGTGACCGGGTGCACATTGTCCGGCGAGAAGGGCTTGGCGACCTGCGGCTCGATCTCGTCGAGGTCGATCACGTACCGCGCCGCGTAGACCGCGTCGTCGTCCGCGCGGTAGTAGCGGGCGCTGTCGTTGTTGCCCTCGCGGCGCGACAACCAATCCGCGGTCACCTCGTCGGCGGCGAAGATGCCGTTCAGGCCGCCGAACTCCGCGGTCATGTTCGCGATGGTGAAGCGCATATCCGTCGTGAAGGCGCGCGTCGCGTCGCCCACGTACTCGACGGAGCGCTCCATCGCGACCGTGTTGCGCCCGAGGTCGCCGAGCGTCCGCAGGATCACGTCCTTCCCGGAGAAGCCGAACGGCAGCGTCCCGCGATACTCGACCGCGATGGCCTCCGGGACCTCGATCCACGACTCGCCGAGCACCATCGCCACCGCGATGTCGGCGCCGCCGAGGCCGATCGCGAAGGCGCCCATGCCGCCGTGGCTCGACGTGTGGGAGTCGGCACCCAGGACGACCTCACCCGGCTGCACCAGCTCGCGATAGAACTTGGTGTGCAGGATGGTCTCGTTGGCGTCGTAGAAGTGCCGGATGCCGCTCTCGCGGGCGAAGTCACGCGACAGCTCCGTGAGCTTCTGCGCCTTCGGATCCTCGATGAGCGTGACCGGGTCCACGGTGTGGTCGATCGCCAGGTAGAAGCGGCCTGCGTCGTGGATCGGCGGACGTCCGAGCTTGTCGTACGTCTGGTTCATCCCGTTCCAGGCGAGCTCGCTCGCGATGGTCCAATCGACCTTGATTCGCACGACATCGCCCGCACGCACGCCGTTTCTCGGCGGCCGGAACGCGTGGCTGTACAGGATCTTCTCGGTCAGGGTCATCGGCTGGTTCGCGGCGGACATCAACGGTCCTTTCTGCCGTGGGTTACTTCTTCGCCGGTCGGGGCGGGCGTGGCGGGGGGACGCGTGGACGGCGGTCGCGCTTCGGCAGGCGCACCGGAAGCGCCTCGACCAACACCGGCCCGGAGACGCGCGCCTGACAGCCCAGCCGCTCTCCGGTGATGTGGAAGATGTTGCCGATGCGGTCCTTCTCCAGCGACTCGGGGGGCGGACAGATTCTCCCCCCCTTCGATGATCCGGACCTTGCATTGGATGCACGCCGCGATGCCGTTGCAGAGCGTGTGAACCGGAGCGTCACAGAGGCGGGCGGCGTCGAGTAACGACTTGCCCTCCTCGACCTCAACGTTCCAATCGTCTGTGCCCTGCACGAATCGAACGGTGTGGTAGTTCAGAGAGTCCTCCCCCGAGACCGGGCGTTTTTTATCGAAAACCGCGGCATCTGTCACGGGGGGCGGTGCTTCTACCGGTGCGGTTCCTCGCGGGAAACGCCGTAATAGCAGGCAGATGCGACTCCTCGCTCATTTCGCGCTCGCGGCCTCGCTCGTCGGCATCTCCCAGGCCCAGGAGGGGTACGTGGAGGCCGAGCCCGAGACGGACGACGGGGATGGGGTGGTCGTGCGCGGTCGCCCGGAAGGTCCCGGCGCCCCGCTCGAGGACCGCCCGAGCGGGTCGCTCACCCGTCGCGACCTCGAGCGGCGACAGGCCCAATCGACCCCCGACGCCCTGCGCGACCTGCCCGGCGTGTACGTGCAGCAGACCGGCCACGGACAGGCCTCGCCGTACATTCGCGGGCGCACCGGGCAGCAGACGCTGATGCTCGTGGACGGCTTGCGCATCAACCACGCGCTGTTCCGCCAGGGCCCGAACCAATACCTCTTCACGGTCGACCCGCGAACGATCGACACCCTCGAGGTGATCCGGGGCAGCGCGAGCGTCGAGCTGGGTGCGTCGGCAATCGCCGGTGCCATCCGCATCTGGCCGCGAGACCCCACGATCGACCCGACGAGCGACGCGCTGATGGCGACTCCGCGCGGGATGGTGACGCATCGCACTGCGGACGACGAGATTGGCGGGCGCCTCGAGCTCGACACCGCATGGGGACGGCTGGGACTGCTCGCGGGCGTCGGCTACCGCACGGTCGGGCGGCTCGAGTCGGCCGGCAGCGTCGGTCACGTCGCCGACGAGGACGAGGTCGACGCGCCGCTCTTCGAGAAGGAGGTCCCGGTCTTCGAGGCGGACGGTCGCACCCAGCTCGGCACCGGCTTCGACGAGCTCACCGCCGACGGACGCCTCGTCTACCTGCTCGGGGAAGAGGACCGCCTCGTCCTGGCGACCTACATCTATCGGCAATTCGACGCGCCGCGGACCGACCAATGCCCACCCCCCGAAGCGCCGCTCACCGACTGCCTCGTCTTCACGGAGCAATTCCGCACCCACGCCTACGGGCGGGCCGAGCTGACCCCCGGATGGGCCGCGCTCGGGCGGCTCGAGATCGCCGCCGGCTACCAGCGCATACACGAGCGGCGGGAGCGCGCGCAGGTGTCGCTCGACGCCATCAACGGCGGGCGAGACGACATCGACGTCTTCGAGCTGCGCGCGCGCGGTGAGACGGCGAGCTGGCGCGGATTGTGGGCACGCTACGGCGTCGATGGCACCCGCGAGTCGGTCGAGTCGGCGGCCTGGACGGAGCTCACCCGCACCGGCCGCGTGCGGGTCGCGTCGCGCGGGCAATACCTCGACGGGAGCCGCTTCGGGCAGGGCGGGCTCTTCCTCGCGCCGCGCTACGCGCCCTGGAAGTGGCTGTCCGTCCGCAGCGGCGTGCGCCTGGCGGCGGCGATGGCGGAAGCGCCCGCAGACGCGCAGAGCGGGACCCGCGAAGTCGACGGCTCGTGGACCGCCGTGCTCGGCAACGCGGGCGTCACGTGGATCCCGCTGAAGGGGTTGTCGGTGCGCTTCAATGTCGAGCAGGGCTTCCGCACACCGAACCTGGACGACCTCACCGCGCGCCAGCCCACCGGGCGCGGCTTTCAGATGGAGAACCCCGACCTCGAGCCGGAGCGCGCCCTGACCCTCGAGGTCGGTCCGAAGTGGAAGAGTCGACGCTTCGAGGTCGAGCTGTGGGCCTTCCGGATGACGCTCACCGACTTGATCGGGCGCCGCCGCGCCCAATGCGCGCAGGGCGACCGGGAGTGCCAGGGGGCGCGCTTCGCGATCCAGCCGGTGAACTTCTCGGGCACCTCGGAGATCCACGGTCTGGAGGCGAGCGCCAAGGTGCGCCTCCCCGTCGGGCTCTCGCTGTGGGCCACGCTCTCCTACGCGAAAGGCGAGAGCGACTCCCCGGCCGACGGCGACGACCGTCGGGTGCCGCTGTCCCGCATCCCGCCGCTCAACGGGCACGTCGAGCTCCGCTGGACCGACCGCCGCTTGGGGCTCTACGCCGACGGGGTGTTTCGCTGGGCGGCCGAGCAGACGCGGCTGTCGGTCGCCGACGAGGGTGACGCGCGCATTCCATTCGGCGGCACGCCCGGCTACGCGGTGGTCGATCTGCGGGCGGGCGTGAAGCTCTGGAAGACGGTCAAAGCGAACCTGGTACTCGAGAACCTGACCGACGAGCCCTGGCGCTCACACGGCTCCGCGATCAACGGCGCGGGGCGCGGACTGGTAGTCAACGTAGAGGTCGCGCCGTCCTTCTGACAGCATCGACCCCGTGAAGCGAATCGGCCCGTACCGCATCCTCGGCACGATCGCCCTCGGCGGCATGGGCGAGGTCTTCCTCGCGGCGCTCCAGCGAGAAGGCGGCTTCGAGAAGCGCGTCGCCCTCAAGCGCGCGCTGCCCGAGCTCATGGCCGACCCGTCCTTCGTCGAGCTCTTCGAACGCGAGGCACGCCTCGCTGCGGCCCTGCAACACCGCAACATCGTTCAGGTTTTCGACTTCGGCCGCCACGAAGACGGCGCCTGGATCGCGATGGAGTACGTGCACGGCGTCGACCTCAAGGCGGTGCTCGACCAGCAAGGCGGGCTGCCGCTCCCGCTCGCAGTCGAGATCGGAATCGGCTGCGCGCGCGGGCTCCAATACGCCCACCAATCCACCGACGCCCGCGGGCGAGCGCTGCACGTGGTGCACCGCGACGTCTCCCCGCAGAACGTCCTGCTGTCGTTCCAGGGCGACGTGAAGCTGGCTGACTTCGGGCTCGCCCACGCTGCGGCCCGCGACACCGGTGGGGATGGCGGGCTGCGCGGCAAGTACGCGTACATGAGCCCCGAGCAGGCCGACGGGCGCGAGGTCGGCGCGGCGAGCGACCTCTTCTCGCTCGGCGTGGTGCTCTACGAGGCGCTCAGCGGCCATCGCGCGTTCTTCACGCCGGAGGGCACCGAGGCGATCCTCACCCGCGTCCGCGCCGCTCGTCCGTTGGTCCCCATCGAAGAGACCGAGGTGCCGGCGCCGCTGGCCGCGGTCGTGGCTCGCGCGATGGCGCAGGCGCCCACCGACCGCTTCCCAGATGGGGGCGCGTTCGCGGAGGCGCTGCGCGAGGCGGCGCGCGCGTCGGGCCTCGCGTCGGGGGAAGAGACGCTCGGCGAGTGGCTGACGCGGCGCTTCCCGGACCAGGCGCAGGGCAACCTCGCCGGCGTGTCCATGCTGACGCCGCTCGAGATCACCGAGGCCGCGGACGCGCCGATCACGACGCACCCGCCCGTCATAGCGCCCGAAGTCACGGCGACGGCGGAGCGACCGATCTCCGAGACCCCGATTCGCGGAGAAGCCCCGACCGTCGACTCGCTGCCGCCCGTCCCGCCGCCCGGCTCGGGCCGGCGTGGGCTGTTCCTCGCACTGCTCGCGCTCCTCGTCGTCGGGACCTTGGCGGTGATCCCGCGGTCGATGCCGGTCGTCGCGCCGGACGCAGGCGTCGTCCTGGTGGCCGCGGTCGCCGACGCGTCGGCCCCAGAGCCAGTGGTCGACGCGGCACCAAAGCCGGTCGTGGTCGACGCGGCACCAAAGCCGGCCGTGGTCGACGCTGCACCGAAGCCGGTCGTGGTCGACGCGGAGCCGCGACGGCCCAAGCGGCCAGTGCGTCCCGCGCGCCCAGTGAAAGACGCCGCCGTGGCCGACGCGGCGCGGGTCGAGCGCCCCGCGCGACCGCTCGTCGACTCCACGCCGGAGAAGGAGCCCGCGCACCCGACGGGACCGCGCGTCAAGGTCGTCGCGGCGGGCGCGACGCTGAGCGCCTCGGGCAAGGTCGTCGACGGATGGCGGGTCATACCCAAGTCGGGGCTGCTGTTGCGGGTATCCGGTGGCGCAGGGCCGCCGGTCACAATCCGGCTCAGGCCTCGCCCGACCCACCTGGGCGCCACCGTCGACGCGCAGCCGTGGGGCCACATCCTGGTGGACGGGAAGAAGATGGGGGAGACCCCGAAAGCCTACATCCCGCTGCGACCCGGCAAGCGCCGGCTCGAAGTGAGGGGTCCGGACGGGAAGACGACGACCGTCCAGCTGGAGGTCGTTCCGTGACGACTTCGACCTGCAAGGTGTCAAGCCACGTAGACAGCGGGCACGGCGCTTTGGGCGTGCAGGCGCGGCGCACTGATTGCATGCTTTGCACACGATGACTCGCGCCTGCCTCCTCTTGTTCGCCGTGGTCTGTGCCGCCGGCTGCCGCCCCCCGCCGGAGCCGCCCGCGCCCGAGCCGTCGCCACCCGACGGCCGCCAGACCCGGCTCGACGAGGACGGCACCAAGCACGTGCGCTTCTCGCCGCTGGGCCTGATCGGCTTCGGCGAGACGCGCGACGGTGACCTGCCGGACGCGGACACATTCCCCGGGTACGAGCTGCACGGACAAGCCGGCGTGACCCTCGTCGTCGACGCCCGCTTCGAGGGGTGCTCCCTGGGCCTGCTCGCGCTTTATGGGCCCCAGGACGAGCAAGGCCTGTGGGACATCGCCCGGGCCCACGACTCCGGCGACCGCGGCCTCGACCTCGAATACGTGCTGCCCGCGGAGGGCATGTACTTCGTCCTGATGCGCTGCCTGGCGGGCGACGCCGTCACCTACACGCTCGAGGTCGCGTGTGAGGACTGCGCCGACGCCTCACCGTGTGAGCAGATCGAGCATTGCGACCTCTTCTGCGAGGACGGCTTCGAGGTCGACGACTTCGACTGCCGGGCCTGCGCCTGCATCGAGCCGCCCTCCTGCGACGATGTGCAATGCGACGAGGGCCAGCGCTGCGAAGACGGCGTCTGCCGCGACGACCCGCGCGACTGCATCGAGCGATGCGACCCCGAGGTCGAGCCGGTCTGCGGCAACGACTTCGTCACGCGGCCCAACGCGTGCCACGCCGAGTGCGCGGGCGTAGGCCACAGCCCGGGCGCGTGCCCGGACAGCGAGTGCGGTCCCGAGAAGCGGTGTCCCGAAGGCCAACCGTGCGTGGACGGCCAATGCTGCGCCTGCGACGGGGACCCGAGTCCCGTCTGCGGCGTCGACGGCCGCGAGCACCTCAACGAATGCACGGCGAGGTGCGCCGGGGTCGAGGTCCGCCACGCGGGGCCCTGTGTCGAGCGCCCGTGCGAGAGCGCCGACGAATGCCAGGAAGGGTGGGAGTGCCGCCCGGCGCGGCGTCCCGGCAACGACCAGGCGTGCCGCGAGCGAGACGCGGACTGCGTGCGCGAGTGCGTGCCGCCCCCACGGACCCAGCCATGCTCGGCGGACGAGCGGCGCTGCAACGACCCTCGCGCCACCTGCTACATCCCCCCGGGATCGCGGCGCGGGGCGTGCCTCTTCGAGTGCATCCCCGACCGGCCGCAATGTCCGGATGGCGCTGCGTGCGCGGTCGTCGATGGCCTGGAGGACGCAGCTGGGGTGTGCCTGCAGGCGTGCGAGCCCGACGGCCCGCCGACGTGTGAGGGCGAGCTCCAATGCCGCGAAGACGAGCGCGGGACCGCCGTGTGCCAGCCGTGCAACTGCCCGCGCGACGTACCGCCGGAGCCGGTGTGCGCCGATGGCCATCCCTTCCGCACCCCGTGCGAGGCGGAGTGCGCCGGCCACGAAGAGTGGGCGGCGGGCGAGTGCGACGTGGACGGCTGCCTCGAGCGCTGCGCAGACGCCCCCGAGGCGCTCGTCTGCGTGGGCGAGGACACGCTCCGCAACCCGTGTGAGGCCCGCTGCCAGGGCCATATGCGCTGGATGGAGGGCGCGTGCGAGGCCCCGTGCGGGGACGACGACCCCGACTGCCAGCACGACGAATGCCTGCAGCGCTGCGTCGGCGAGATGATGGTCCTGGTCTGCGGGGAGGGCACGATCTACGCGTCCGTCTGCGAAGCCCACTGCGACGACGTCGAGTTGGAGCGGCTGCCGGGCGTCTGCCTCGAAGGGGTCGCGACGGCCTGTCGCGAAGAAGAGGATTGCGCGCCCACCGGATGTGAGGAGTCAGTGTGCGCGGCCGAGCCGTCGCGCGCCTGCCCCGACTACTCCCCCGCCGCGGCCTGCTTCACGCGCGGCGCGTGCGGCTGCGTCATGGGCCAGTGCCAGTGGCGGCCGGACGAGCGCACCCGGGAGTGCCTGCAGGCGCTGCACCGCCCGCCGCCAGACGACCGCGAAGGGCGGGAGTAAAGGCCGCCTCGGTCGCAGGCTCCGGCGGATCGAGCTCGACCAATCGCAGCACGCGCGCCGCGTGCCCGTCGCCAAATGGACGGGCGTCGTCGGTCACCACGCCGCGCACGCGAATGGCCGCCCGCGGCGCCTCCCGGAAGCGCGCTTGCAGCGCGGAGAGCACGGGGACCTCAGCGGACGCATCTTCGATCGCCACGCGCTCCCAACCGAGGGGCGTGTCGAGCTCGGCGGCCAGCTCCGCCCGGTCGCGCAAACACGGTGGCGGGTTATGGCGCAGCACGTAGACGCCCTCGCCCTCCACCAGCTCGGGAGCCGGCGGCGGAAGCACGGTGGGGCCGCTGCTGCACGCCATGAGGAAGAGCGGGAGCAGCGCACGAGGCAGGACGCGTTCCATCCACGGAGTTTCGCAGAGCGCGGCCGTGGTATAAATAGAGCGGCCCGACAGCGTGGAGGTGCCACCCGCGATCCGATGCGGGGGTGCCATCCAAGGCGCGAAAAGGCCGCACTTGTTCACCCAAACGCCTGGAGCGCTCGACGCCCGGGACGGAAAGGGTCGCTCCAATGAAGCGCATCTCCACGCATTCGATCCGTAGAAAAGGCCGGGACGGCGACCGGATCGTGATGGTCACCTGTTACGACGCCACCTTCGCTCGACTCGTCGAAGCCGCCGGGATCGACGCGATCCTGGTCGGCGACTCGCTCGGCATGGTCGTGCAGGGTCATGAGCACACGATCCCGGTGACGCTCGACGACATCATCTACCACTGCCGCGCCGTCGCCCGCGGGTGCCGCCGGCCACACCTCATCGGCGACCTGCCCTTCGGCAGCTACCAGGTCTCGATCGACGAAGCCCTGCGCAGCGCGTCCCGCCTGATGAAAGACGGCGGCGTGCAGGCGGTGAAGCTGGAAGGCGGCGAGCACTTGTCGGAGTCCGTCTACCGCATGACCCAGGCGGGCATCCCCGTCATGGGCCATCTCGGACTCACCCCGCAGTCGGTCCACCAGTTCGGCGGCTACCGCATTCAGGGGCGCTCGGTCACGGCGGCGGAGAAGCTGCTCGCAGACGCGCGCGCGCTCCAGGAGGCGGGCTGCTACTCGTTGGTGCTCGAGGGCATCCCGGCGCCGCTCGCCAGCGAGGTCACCGAGGCGCTGCACATCCCGACCATCGGGATCGGCGCCGGCCCCGACTGCAATGGCCAGGTGCTCGTGCTCTACGACCTGCTCGGCCTCGACGACCGATTCAATCCGAAGTTCCTCAAGAAGTACGAGAACTTGCAGGACCGGGTCGTGACCGCGGTGTCGAACTACGCCGCCGAGGTGCGCGACGCCGAGTTCCCGAGCGAGCAGCACAGCCACTTCACCGAGCCGACGCAGCAGCCCGCCTGACGTGCAGCGATTGCGGACCGTCGACGACTGCCGTGCCTTCCGGCGCGCGCACGCAGGTCAGACCCTCGCTCTGGTCCCGACGATGGGCTACCTGCACGCGGGGCACCTCTCGCTGATGCGGATCGCCGCGGACCATGCCGACGTGGTCATGGCGAGCCTGTTCGTGAACCCCACCCAATTCGCCCCGGGCGAGGACCTCGACGCCTACCCTCGCGACGAGGCGGGCGACCTCGCGAAGGCCGAAGCCGAGGGCTGCGCCGCGATCTTCACGCCCGACGTGGCGGTGATGTACCACCCGGACGCGAGCACCACCGTGCACGTCGACGCGGTCACCGACGGCCTCTGCGGCGCCTCGCGCCCAACGCACTTCGACGGCGTGTGCACCGTCGTCTCGAAGCTGCTGCTCAGCACCGGCTGCGACGTCGCGGTCTTCGGCGAGAAGGACTACCAACAGCTCGCCGTCATCCGCCGGTTCGTGCGCGACCTCGACTTCCCGGTGCGGATCGTCGGTGGCCCCATCGTGCGCGAGCCCGACGGCGTCGCGATGAGCAGCCGCAACGTGCGCCTCTCGCAACCCCAACGCGTCGCGGCACGCTCCCTGAGCCGCTCTCTCCAGTCAGCGCGCGAGCAATGGGCGGCGGGCGAGCGAGATGGGGGCGCCCTCGAGGCGCTCGTGCGACGCGGCATCGATCCGAGCGGAGACGTCGACTACGTCGAGGTGCGCGACGCAGGCGACCTCTCGCGTATCACGGGCGAGGCCACGCGCGCGGTTGTGGCGGCCGTCGCCGTCCGCTTCGGCACCACGCGTCTCATCGACAACGTGGTGCTGGCTTCAGCGTAGCTGGCAGTAGAAGTTGTACATGCCCCAGAACGTATCGGGGTGCTCGGCTTCGTAAGCGTCCCACGCGTCGAGATCCGTCCACTCGGCGCCCGTCTCCTCGTTGAACGAGTCGCGCGTGCGCGCGTCGCGGAACTCGAAGCCGAGGAAGCGAAGGTCGAGCGTCTCGAGGTGGGCGGCGATCGTCGGGATGTCGAATCGGCGCTCGTGTGCATGGAAGAGCAAGTCGCGGCACATGCTGAGGTCGTGGAAGTCGCGGTACCGGGTCAGCGCCGTGAGGTGCTCGAACGCCGAATCCTCGATGACCATGCGGCGGAAACGGCGGATGTCGGCGACCGTGGGCTCGAACCCGTGCTCGGCGATGACCTCGCGAGCCGCCACCACGAGGGCGCGCGCCTTCTCGCTGTACAGCCCGATGCGCATCACGCCACCCGGGCGGACCAGACCACGTAGAACGCGCCACCCGGCGAGCGGGTCGGCCATGTGATGCAACACGCCGACCGACTCGACCTGCTCGAAGCGGTCCTCCATCTCGCCGAGCCGCAGCAGGTCCGCCTGGGCGAAGTCGATGCGGTCACTGACGCCCGCGTGGAAGGCTTGCCGCACCGCGTAGGCGAGGCTCGTGCGGCTGAGGTCGACGGCGAGGACCGAGACTTCGGGGAACGCGCGCGCCAGGTTCACCGGCTGCTGACCCGTGCCGCAACCAGCGACCAGCACGCGGGGATGGTCCGGCCATGCCTCGTGGGGAACGAAGCCAGGGCGCGCGGCGGTCTGTTCCTCGAGGCGGCCCCTCGGGTACACGGCGCAGCGGCGCCAGCGCGGGTACGGGTGGACCTCGTAGTGTGCGCGCACCGCTTGGGACACGGCGTCGTCGATCTCGGTCATCACGGGCACGTCTTCCGCGATGCGCGCGTCCTCGAGCGGCCCCCACAACGTGGCGTCGAGGACCGGGACTGCGATGGGACTCCAGCCCTCGAGGGCGGCCAGCGCTTCGGCGTTGGCGAGCGTGTTCAAGCGGCCGTATGCAGCGAGGGCGAGCACCGACGGTTCGAGCGCCTCCGCGTCCAGCTCGGCGGTGCCTTCGACCTGTGCCCACAGCGCGTCGACCTGCGCCTGTTCCGGGCACTCGGCGGCGTAGTCGGTGTCGTAGCATTGCATCGCGACTGCACCGGCGAGCCGGGGGTCGGCGTCCGCCGGGGCCTCGAGGATCTGCAGCCGCAGCCGCGTGACGAGCCTCTGGATGCGCACGTCCGGCACGACCATCGCCGACAAGAGCGCGCGCAGCAGCGGCACGTCACCCGGCAGGTCGCCGTCGCCGTCGAGCGCGGGTTCGAACTCGGCCATGCCCTCGAGCAGAGACAGCGCCGGGACGACGATGCTCGCCGGGTCGATCTCGGGATCCGCCAGCGCCTCCGTCAGAAAGCCCACGAACCATGGATCGACCTCGCCGAAGCGCTGTCCGTCGAGCGCCGCGGCCAGCGCGCGCCGATAGATCACCGAGTCGCGCTCCGCGTCGACCGCCCGAGCCAGCCGGATCGTCGCCTCTTCGCGCCGACGAGCCTCGAAGAGCGTTGCGCCGATACGGTGATGCAACTCTGCAGTGGGGCCAGCGGATTGCTCGGCCCGTTCGAAGAGGCTCAGCGCCGACTCGGAATCGCCCTCGGTCCGAGCCAACGCGCCGAGGTTCGTGAGCACGGGCGGCCACTCCGGTCGCAGGCTCAGCGCAGACGTGTAGGCAATGCTCGCCTCCGCCATCCGACCGAGGTCGCGCAGCGTGTTTCCGCGCCCATTGAAGGCTTCCGGATAGTCGGGCTTGCGCACGAGCGCTTCCTCGAAGGCCTCGAGGGCCTCGTCGTAGCGACCCGCTCCTCGTAGGGCCTCGCCGTGGTTGTTGTGGAAGAAGTAGGGGCCGGGGTCGACCTGAATCGCCCGCTCGATGAGCACCACCGCTCGCGGATACCGTGCGCGTTTGAGCTCGACGACCCCGCGCAAGTGCAGGGCGTCCGCGTCCCGCGGGTGCTTGCGCAGGACAGCCTGCAGGATCCGGTCGGCGCGACCGAAGTCACCGGCTCGCACCGCTTCGACCGCCTTGTCGATCTCCCGCTGCAAACCCGCCATCAGTACAGGAGTGCGGCGGCGACGCTGACCGCGGCGGAGGTGCCGAGCAGCCCACGCCATCCCTCGATCTCGAGATCCTCCTCGACGACGACGTCGGTGAGCTTCACCAGCGCCATGTTCACCACGAGCGGCACGAGCAACCCGAAGGTGATGAAGTTGGGCAGGAATAGCACCACCGCCGTGATCCCGCCGAGCAACCAGCCGAGCACCGCGTTGGCCACGCCGAAGACGAGCGCGGCCCCTGCGGCGGCCCCCCAGGAACGCACCTTCACCTGCGGCAGCATCGCGGCCGCCGCCATGAACACGCCCGAGAGCACCGCCCACTTCCACAACAGACCGATGATCATCGCTCCTCCTTATCAGCCACCTTTAAACACGAGCCGCTCGACCGCCAGCCCACCGCCGTCGCGACCCGCCAACGCGAGCACCCGCGCCGGGCGTCTGCGGTCGTCGTCGAGGAAGCGCAGCCGGCGCACCGTCAGCCCGGCGCCTGCGAAGGCCAGCAGTAGCGTCGTCAGGTGGCCTGCGTCGTAGACGAAGACCACGCGACCGTGCGGCGAGAGCGCCTGCTCGGCGGCCTTCGCGAAGTCCCCGACGTCGCCGGCGAGCGCGTGGGTCGCCCCTTCACGTCCCCGGCTGCTCCGCCCCCACCCCGCCGGATAAAACGGCGGGTTCGCCAGCACGAGGTCGAACGCGCGCGGCGCCACGGGCAGCGCGCGCACGTCCCCACGGACCACGCGACCGTCCAGATTTCGTGCTGCGCGACCCACCTCCGCCGAATCGATTTCGACGCCGACGCAGGCGCCGAGATCCGGGTGCAGCTGGCGCAGCGCGCACAGGAGCACGCCCACCCCGCAACCCAGGTCGAGCACGCGATCACCGGCGCGGGCCGGGGCGAAGCGCGCGACGTCGAAGGCCCAACGGCACGGTCGGAAGCCGCGCCGAGCACGGATGAGGTGACCGTCCCCGAAGGCCTCGACCACCTCGCCGGCACGCCGCGCGCTCATGATGCGCGGGTCCAGTTTTTGGAGTCGGAGGCCAAACCGGGCGATTCTGTAGTTGGATGCGCCCGTTGACCCCACTCGTGCTGTGCGCCCTGCTCGCGCCGGATCCGGCCTTGGCGCGCGACACGCGCTTTGGCCTCGCCGCCGGGTTGCTGGTCCCGCTCGAGCTGCGGGTGGATGGTCGGGAGCCCGAGGCGGAGCCGGGGCCGCTGCTGATGATCACCTTCGACCACAACGTCGATCCGGTCGTGGACGTGGGCTTCTTCATCAGCGCCGGCTCGATCACGGCCGAGACGCGCGACGAGCAGGTGAACCTCATCGAGTTCGGGCTGGGCGCCCATTATCGTTGGTCGCTCGGGAGCGGTGGGCTGCTGCGCCTCGGCGGCGGTGTGGGCTACCGGCGCCTCTTCGCCGACGCCAGCCTGTACGACCGCGTGGAGGGCGTCGCCATCGACGCCGACGCGGAGTACAGCCACGCGCTGGGCGGCGGACTCGTCGGGCAGGTGGAGATCGGCGTGCTGAGCCAGCCCTGGGGCGGCAACGGCACCACGACGGTCGTATTCGCGCCGATCCCGTACCTGACGGTCGGCGCCGTCTTCTGACCCACGTCGCGCTGAAGAGCGCCGGTTGCTTGGGCAGGCCTTCAGCTGTCAGCGCTCAGCTGTCAGCCAGGTCGCGGAGTAGCCGCCGCGTGGCTGATGGCTGAAAGCTGAACGCTGACAGCCGGCTCCAAAGTCGAGCGCGCTGCTCAGAGCTTGGTCAGGAGGCTGGAAGATGCCTCCGGACGGGTCTCGTGCAGGCGGTCGGCGATGTGCTTCAGCACCTCTCGCTCGTTGTCGTCGACCCGTCCCCACAGCCCGAAGACGCCGCCGGCAGCGTCCGCGATCCGGTGGCCCAGGTCCTCGAGGTTGTTGCTCGCCTGCCGCGCGTGCTCGTCGTCCATCACGACCAGCATGGAGCGCACGAAGTCGAGGGCGGCGTCGAAGTAGCCCTGGGTCGGCCGCTTCTCGAGCAGCGCCTCGAAGGCTGCGCGCGCCGGGCCGCCGCTGATGCCCGCGGAGTCCGCGGCCTTGAGCAGCAGCTCGCGCTCCTCATCGTGGATCTCGCCGTCGGCCCACGCCACCTCGACCAGCGGGACGAGGTGCACCATGTGCACCGTGTCGTGGTCGATCCCGAGCTCCGCGAGGTGGGTGACGATCACGGCGTCGTGGATGCCGGTCTCGGCCTCGATCTCCTTGGCCTCGGCCTCGATCGCGATCTTCTGGCGCATCGCTTCGATGAGCTCTTTGTTGCGCTTGCGGAAGTACTCTTCCTCGTGGGCGCCGCGCAGCTTGTCGAGTGGATGGGTCTTGTCCGTCATCGGGTCCTCCTAACCGTCGCCCTTCCCTTAAACCCGACGACCCCGGTGGTCAATCGAGCGGGCCCGTTTTTTGACCTGCTCGCCGCGCAGCCGTCCAATGAAGGCGTGCGCAGACGTGACTTCATCGCCACAAGTGCCGGCGCGCTCGCGGGCAGCACCCTGCCGGCGCTCGCGCAGGAACCCCTGGCGCGACCCGGTGAGGTCCTCCAAGCGACGAGGCCCTCCGTGGTCCGTTCGCGAGATGATGTGGACGGCGCCGCCGCAGGCCGGCTGATGGACGAAGCGTTGATGGCGTTCTCGGGCAAGCGCGACCCGGTCGCGGCCCTCGCCGAGTACGTGGACCCCGAGGACGTCGTCGGGCTGAAGGTCAACGCCCTCGCGAGCCCCGGCCACCCGTTCCTGCCCGCCCTGGCCTGGCGCCTCGCGGAGCACCTGATGACCCTCGGCGTGCCGCCCTACAACATCATCGTCTACGACCAATACGGCGACCGGATGCGCAAGGGCGGCTACCGCTACCGCGACCGGAAGGGCCACGTCCGCGTGCTCTACCACCGGCGCGTCGGCTACGTGCGAAAGTCGGTGCACTTCGACAAGGTGCGCGCCCTGCGCTGGTCGAAGGTGCTCACCAGCACCACCGCCGTGCTGAACCTCTGCGTCCCGAAGGATCACGACCTCTCCGGGATCACCGGCGCCTTGAAGAACATGGCCTTCGGCAACATCGACCGCGTCCCCGAGTTCCACAAAGTCATCCACCAGGCCATCCCCTGGATGTACGGCCAGCCCGAGATCCAGGACCGCACCCGCCTGTGCATCTGCGACGCCACCCGCGTGCTCTACGAGGGCGGCCCGCAGGACAAGCCGAAGACCCGCGTGCCGTACGGCGCGGTCCTCGTCGCGGAAGATCCGGTCGCGATGGATTGGGCGGTGCTCGACCTCGTCAACGAGGCCAGAGTCCGCGCGGGGCTGCCATTGATCGAGCGGCTGCGTCCGCCGCACTTCCTGCACGAGTCCGCGAAACGAGGTCTCGGAGCGCCATTTGCGCGGCTGCGCTGGACCCGCATCACGAATGGCGGACCCGCCACGCCCTACGTTCCGCGTCACATCGACGCCGGCTTCGCGAACCGGATCTAGCGGAGCTCTTCGCGCGGACGGGGCATGGGGGCGGGCGCGTAGTCGCTGCAGTCCTGGGTCGACATGCAGGCGTCCGTGCGGATGGTCTTCCCGTTGGTGGCCAGGAACTCGCCCATCATGTTGAAGAAGAAGTTGCCGACATCCCACGGGGTGAGCTCGTCACACTCGGGGCACTCCTCGCCCTCGGGGCAGGCCCTCCGGCAGTGCTTCCGCTTGTCGTCGATCATCTCGCCGGGCCCGTCGAAGCCGTGCTTCCCGTACGGAGACCCGTAGGGGAAGAACGCCGCGGACGCCCCACCGAGGGGGTCCGCGGCGCCGAGCCCCGCGCGAATCGGCTTCTCCAGACGCGGCGCCTGACCGGCCCAGTAGTCCGAGTCGCCGCTGAAGTCGTCCGCGTCGGCGAGCCAGCGCTCCTCGTTGGAACTGAGTTTATCGCCCACATCTTCGACGCCCATCGTGATGCCGTGGTCGATCAGCACCTGATTCGTCGGCACGTCATAGTCTTTGTGGTCGTCCAGGAAGCTGATGATCCCTGCCGCGCGGCCCACGTTGATGCCGGTGCTCACGGGCACGTTCAGGTCGCCCGTCCCGGTGAGGATCATCGAGTGCGCCCCGCCGACCTCCCCCGTGCCCGGGTATTCGATCGGCTCCGCCAGCAGGTGGCGGGCGTAGGCGGCCGGGTCGGCGCGGTCGAGCACCAGCTGGGCCAGGCCCATGAAGCGCCGGACATCAGGCGTGCCACGGCGCATGCCGAGGCCGTCAGCCAGGGACTTCAGGTCCGAGCCCTTCTCGTACGTGATGCCCTGGAACTCGACCTCGACGTCGAGCTTCTCGACCACCACGTAGGGGTCGTCGTCGGTCGTGATCTCGCAGTTGTCGCCGCCGCGGAACACGGGCCCGCGGTAGAATGAGAGCCGCACACGGTCACCCGCGTCGCTCTCGACCGGGGCGCGCACCAGGCCCTGCGGGTCGACCATCCCGCATTGGCGCTCGCCGTTGACCAGGTTCTCCACCAGCAGCGTGTCGCCCGGCTCCACCCCATCGACGCTGCCGAAGTGGAGCTCGGCCGCGCTGTCGTTGATGTCGGGCACGATCTGGTGCAGCTGAGTGGTGCCGTCCTCCTGGCGGGTGCCCGCGTAGAGCGGTCCGAGCAGCCGCAGGTGCACCGCGCGACGCACGCTCGAGTTGAACGTCCGCCGCGTGATCTCCGACATCATCCCGCCGCCCACCACCGGCGCGATGGCCTGTACCTGGGGCTCGAGCGCACCGACCAGCATCGACATGATCCCGCCGAGCGAGCCGCCGGTCATCGTGATGTCGCTGCCGAGGCCGACGTCGACTTCGCCGTCCGCGTCGAAGTCACCGGCGAGCTCGTTCTCCCCGTCACCGTCGAGGTCGAACTCCCAACGCCGCTCGCCGTCGAAGCTGCGCAGCAGGCGGACCGTCTGCATGTAGTCGAGCAGCGACTGACGCACGACGTCGCGGGTGTGGAAGACGTAGGCGGTCCAGAAGTCGGCGCCGGAGTCGTTGTTGCCGTCGTTGTTCTGGTCGTGCGCCCGGTCCTTCAGCGCGGCGTCCACGAAAGGGCCGAAGCCGAGGCTGCCGAGCAGCGTCTGGGCGAGCATGCGGTCCTCGTCCTTCAGCTCGAGCCCGTGCGACACGCAGTCGATCGAGAGCACCGCGAGGCCGTGTTTCGCCATCTGTCCCGCGAGCGTGGTCACGCCAAAACGGTTGCCCGTGTGGCCGTGCCCCAGGATCACCACCGCGGCCGGCTTGCCATCCTTGCGAGCCGAGACCTCTTTCCGCGGGACCGACATGTAGAAGTAGACGCGCTCGCCGCGGGCCTTGGCCGGGACGCGATGCAGGTCGGCCGGCCACGACTGGTCGTTGAAGGGCAGCCAATTGCCCTCGGCGTCCTCGCGCGGGAAGAGCTGCGGCGACTCGAAGCTGCCGACGACCATGTAGTCGACGTACGAGTTGAAGTCGCCGAGCTGCTGGCCAGAGACCGTGTTCGAGTCGCCGTCACCGTCGATCTGCTGCACGAGGCGCAAGCCCGCCAGCCACTCCTCGGCGTAGACGATGTGCGGGTTGTTGCCGCCCAGGCGCTCGGTGTCTTTCAGCGTCTCGATGGTCGACACCCGCGGCGGGAACTCGCTCGCCAGGTGCTTCTGCACGCCGTGCCCGTAGAGCCCGTCGCGCACGTCGTACCAATCGGAGGTGGTCGTCTGGGTGGTGAAGGTGAAGGCGAAGGCGATGTCGTCCATCCCGAACGGCAGGTCGCCGTCCATCATGTCCTTCAGCGGCGCGAGCGCTTCGGTCTGCGCCGGGTGGTTCACGGTCGGGTAGGGCGAGCCGACCGGCTGACCGTCCGCGTCCTTCAGGCGCCGCGTGACGACCACCGCATACGTCGTGCGCTCACGCAGCGGCATGATCGGCTTGGCGATGAGCGTGTTCGTCTCACGCTCGTAGAAGGTCATGATCGCCTTGGCCCGCGCCGGCGCGTCGTCGAGCGCCGGGTCGTGACCGGGCAGGTAGTTCGGGTGGTCGAGCACGCCGTCGGCGTCGGTGTCCTCACCGGGATCGAGCTTGCCGTTGCCGTTCGTGTCCTCTTCGATCTCTTCGAGGATGAGCGTCAGGTTTCCGGTGCGCGGATCGTTGCGCCAGAACTCGTCGCGCTTCTCGAGGATGATCGGGTAGCTGCCGTTGCCCAGGTCCAGGTACTGGATCTCGCCGAAGTCGGGCGAGTCCGGGTCGACGTCCACCAGGTAGATGACGTCGTCGTCCAGCCCGTAATGGGGATCCGAGTGGGCGTCGATGATCGACTGCGGATCGAGCGGGCCGCTGAACGGGACCGTGATCGGCATCATCAGGCTGAAGCCGTCGAGTTGGTCGATCAGCTCGCGCACCCGTTGTTCGAGCCGCGTCGGCGCGAGCAGGGACGCGTTGATGCGCCGCCCCGTCGCCGAAGTCGGGTCATGCCGCGTTGCGATGTCGTTGGGGAGCGGGATCTCTGGCAACGGCTTGTTGAGGAAATCCATCTTGACCATCGTCGTCGCCGGCTGAGAGGGCGCGAGCCCCTCGGGTTCCGGTGACAAACAAGCGCAGAGCAGCAGCGCGGCCGCGGCGTATCGCATTCGACGTCCCCTGTCGGATGAACGCCGGAGGATAGCGGTTCCGGTTATCCGAGCGCCACGCCGTGCTTTCGCAGCAGGCGCCTGAAGTTGGACCGATCGAGCCCCGCGTGGCGGGCGGCGGCGGTGATATTGCCGTCGAAGTCTGCGAGCACCCGGGCCAGATAGATGATTCGCGCCTGCCTGTTGACCGGATCGGTCGCGTCCTTGAAGGACTTCTCGGTGTCCACGAGCGAGTGCAGGTTGCCCCCGCCCGGGGCGGTGTGGTCCGGCTTCCCTCGCACACCGGCGCGCAGACTCTCGAGGCCCAACCGGTCGCCGGTCTCGAGGGCCACCGCCTCTCGGATGACATGTGACAGCTCACGCAGATTGCCCGGCCACCCGTAGCGCTCGAGGGCGTCCATCGCGTCCGGCGTGAACTCGTCGATCTCGCTGTGGGCAGACACGGCGTGTTTGCTGAGGAAGACGTGGGCGAGGCGCGCTACGTCGTCGCTGCGCTCCACCAGGCTGGGCAACGGAATCGGGAACTCACACAGCCGATGGTAGAGGTCCTCGCGGAACGTGCCCGATGCGATGGCCTCGTTGAGGTCGACACAGGTCGCGCTGACGACGCGGATGTCGACCTCCAACTCGTTGCGGCCACCCACCGGTCGCACGACGCGCTCCTGCAACACCCGCAACAGACGGGCCTGCAACTGGAGTGGCATGTTGCCGATCTCGTCGAGGAAGAGGGTGCCGCCGCTCGCCATCCGCACCAGGCCCGTCCGGTCCTCGTGGGCGCCGGTGAAGGCGCCGCGCACGTGTCCGAACAGCTCCGAGTCCACCAGCTCGCTGGCGAAGCTGCCGCAATCGACGGTGACGAAGGGGCCCTCCGAGCGCCGGCTGCTCTCGTGCAGGACCCTGGCGAATGCGCTCTTCCCCACGCCCGTGGGTCCGGTGATGAGCACGTCGTAGTCGAGCTCGGCCACCCGCGACAGGCGTCGCATCGCCGAACGCATCGACGGGCAGCGCGACTCGAGGATGGGCGAGTCCTGGGCGTCCAGTGACAGCTGGTCCCGGCGACGCTGCGCGGCGTCGGCGGCACGCTGGATGGTCTCGATGAAGACCTTCGTTTCCCACGGCTTCGAGATGTAATCGAACGCACCCGCCCGCGTGGCTCGCAGCGCGTCGGTGGTCCGGTCGTGGGCGCTGATGATGACGACCTCGGATTCGGGCCACTGGAGGCGGACCTGGTCGAGCAGCTCGAGGCCGGAGATGCCGGGCATCTCGACGTCCGTCACCACCACGTCGAAGTCGGTGCGGTGGAGGAGGTCGAGGGCCTCCTCGCCGGAGTGGCTGACCTCGAGGTCGAAGCCCTTGCCAGCCAGCATCCACTTCATCGCTCGAGCGAGCTGCTGATTGTCGTCGACCAGCAGAACTCCGCGTCTATCGTGCTCAGTTTGCATTGCCTTCGAGGGCTCCCATCCCGTCGGCTCAACTACACTGAGTGTGGGTCACATCGACTGAACCACCAAAAATCTTGACACACTATGTGCCTTATGCGGCGAGCGTTAGCCGCATAAATTGTGTGACTACCTCCAGCCCGCCACGACCGCGTCAAACGCGACGTCAAAGAGCTCACCGGTGCGCAGCTCCACCGGCAGAATCCGGTCGCGGCGGCGGAAGTGGTCGAGGCCGTGGACGAGCGCCCACAGCACGTGAACCCGCTGCAGGGAGTCGCCCGGACCCAGCGCGCCGGAGCCGACCGCCTCGTCGATCCAGTCGCGGCAGGGTGCGAGCACGCCGAGGATCCGCTCGTTGACGCGCAGCGCCTCGTCGTTCGAGAGCAGCGGCCGCGGCGCCGAGAGGAAGGAGATGATGAGCTCGTGGGTCTCCGGCCGCTCCGCAGCGTGGGCCAGGTAGGCCTCGAACGCTGCGCGAAACCTGTGCAGCGGGTCTGGCGACTCGAGGCGCGTCACCCAACCCTCGATGAAGCCCCAGAGGTCGAGGATGGCGCGCTCCTGCAGCGCGACGAGCATCGCCTCCTTGCTCTCGAAGTATCGGTAGAGGCCGCCGACGGAGGCGCCCATACGCTCGGCGACCGCGGCGATCGTGAGCGCGTCGAGCCCACCGTCGACCAGCAGCGCCATCGCCGTGTCGAGCAGCAGCTGCTGTCGCTCGTGCCTTCTCTCGTCTCGTGCGCCCATAACTGCGAACCATATTCGCAGTTTCGATTGACGCCTGCAATCCAAACTGCGAATGTCGTTCGCAGTCAATGCACGGGAGGTCATCCATGCGCGATCTGGTATTTCGAGGCGGCCGAGTGGTCGGCGAGCCGACCGGCGCCATGCCCGGCCGGCTCGTCCGCGGCCCGCAGGGAGTCTCCTCATGAGGACCGCCATCGTCACCGGAGGCCACCGCGGCATCGGCCTCGCCGTGACCCGCCGCCTGCTCGCCGCCGACTTCCGCGTGGTCACGCTCGGGCGCAACCCGACGCTGCCGGAGGACGTCGTCGCCGAGACCCTCGCCGTCGACCTCACGGACATCGAAGGCATCGCGGCCCTGTGCGCGCGTTGGGACTCGGTCGACGTGCTGGTCAACAACGCCGGCGTGATGTGCTCCGACCCGTGGGACGCCTACCCGACAGAGGCCAAGGCCCGCACGCTCGCCCTCAACCTCGAGGCCCCGATCGCCCTCATCACGGAGCTCGCCGCGAAGATGCCGTCCGGCGCGCGGGTGGTGAACGTCGCCTCCATCGCCGGCCAGGTCGGCCACCCCGACATCTGGTACGGCGCCACCAAGGCCGCGCTGATCAACGCCACGAAGAGCTTCGCCCGACAGCTCGCCCCGCGCGGCATCACCGTCACGGCCGTCGCCCCCGGCCCGGTCGACACAGCGATGCTCGCGCAGATCCCCCCCGAGCGCCTGAAGCACGTGCTCGGCGGCACCTACTCCCAGAAGCCTGCCACGGTCGACGCCGTCGCGGACGCCATCGCCTGGCTCGCCACAGACGCACCGAGCCACCTCAGCGGCACGTGCATCGACCTCAACGACGGCGCCTTCCCGCGCTGACCAAACCTGTACGCGAGCGTGCAGATGACGGAGATTGTGGGCCGGTCATCTGACAAGTGGACGAGGGGGCGGTCATGCCAGCACACATGTACAGGGAGAACGCAGGGCGGGTGCACGCGCGCGGCGCGAGCGTCATCGAGGATCGTGGGCACCTGTCCGGGGCGCCGAAGGCGAGCGGCAACCGCTACATCTTCAGCGACACCATCGGCGGCGCGAGGGGCCTGGTGCTCATCGGGACGAAGGAGGAGGTGCTCGCGTACCTCGTCCACAACACGGGTACGCAGATCGACAACCAGATCGCCGACCTGCCGCACATCTACATGACCGTGCAGCCGTACACGCCGGGGGCGCGCTTCAATCGAAGGGCGCCAAGGTCTACGTGATCACCGACGACCTCGTGGAGCTGGGCCTTGGCGACGCAGCGCTCATCGAGGGCGTCGCGCGCGTCGGCCGCAGCGACCTCGCTCGGGTCACCGCGAAGTACGACCAGGTCTGGTTCTGGTAGCCCTCAGAGACTAGCCACGGCGGAGGTAGGCCAGCACGTTGGTGACGACCTTTCGCGCAGCGTCGGGCTTGTAGCCGACCGCGCGGAAGGCGTCGATGTCGGCGGCCGCACCGCTGAGGTCGTAGGCCGAGAAGACCACCGCGACCCGACCCGACACGCGCGCCACCTCGAGGTGTTGCGCCTTGGTCGAGCGACCCGCACGGCGCAAGCGCTTGCGCGCCGGCAGCTTGTAGCGCAGACCGCGTGAGAGGTCGGCGCCGCCTTCGAAGCGGCCCGCGGCGAGGGGGTCGCCCGCGTCGAGCGGCTTCAGCTCGCCGAAGACCTCGACGAGCTGAGCGCGCGCCGACGCCGCGAAGGGCTCCGAGCCGGCCCAGGCGTCGACGAGCAGCGTGCCGCCGCCGTCCACGTAGCGCTTCAGCGTGGTGCGCTGGGCGTCGGTGAGCTCGATGGCTTCGCGCCCGGTGAGATGCAGAAGGTCTGCCTTTGGCACCTTCTTCAGATTCACCGGCGAGGTCTCGACGACCGGCACGCCGGTGACGTGGGCGGCGTACCCGGCGAGGCGGCCCCAGGTGGAGGCCGCGGCGTCCCAGTCGCGGTGGGCGCCGTGGCGGACGCGGGCGACGGTGAGCTTCGTCTTCTTGGCCGCCGGGCCACCGGCCGGGACCGCGGTGGAGAATCGACCCTCGAGGGCGCCGAGGTCGGTGGCGTAGAAGAGCAGATTGGTCGCGAAGGCGAAGGCGTCGTGCTCGACGTTATTCGTCTGCCACTCCTTGCCGAGGTAGGTCTCGCTGAGGAAGAGGAAGGTGCGCGTGCCGTCGCTGGCGCCGAGCATCTTCGGGCGAACTCGCCACTCCTGCTTGACCACGGTGAACACGCCGTGGTCGTCGGACAGCGGGGCGAGCTTCACGCCGGGGTACTCGGCGGGCGGGAACATGCGGGCGAGCAGCGTCTGGATGCCCGCCTTGAACTTCGCGTTGTGGTCGCCGGGCTCGGCGAGGATGGTGCCGCCGCGCTGGATGTAGGCGCGCAGCTTCGCGATCTGGTCCTTGTCGAACTTCGGCGCCGCGTTGCCGCTGATGAACAACACCGCGCCCTCGAACTCCTCGACCGGATCGTTGATCGAGACGGTGTGCCAGTTGAGCGGGCGCTCGTACGCCTGCCAGAGGTGGCGGGCGACGTTGGCGAGGTCGCGCGGGTTGAGGTTCCAGGCGGTGCTCTCGCCGTATTCGAGCTTGTTGTAGGCCACCGGGGCGCCGCCGTAGACGAGGAAGAGCGTCGACAGCGCTGTGCTCACCGGCGCGCTGTAGCCCAGCGAGATCGAGCCGTCGGCGGCCTGCGCCTTGAGCGCGACCTGGGCGCCCTCGGCGAACCAGTCGACGCCGCCGATGTACTTCCGGCCACTGGCCACTCCAGCGCGCTCGATGCCGTAGAGGTAGTAGCTGTTGGCGCGGTTGCCTTCGGACTTGCCGAGCCACTGCATGCCGCGGGAGATCGTCTCGAGGACCTCGGCGGCGGGGCCGCGGTCGAAGGTGCGCGGGTTCTTCGCGCTGTAGAAGCCCTTGCGGCCGTGGTGGTTGTCGAAGACGAGGAACATGCTCGCGAGGCCCGCGGTGGCCATGTTCGCCGACGAGCCGCTGTTCTGGACGTAGCCCCAGCCGCCGTCCTTGTTCTGGTACTTCCGAAAGTGCTTGGACATCTTCTCCCAGAACGCGTCGCCGGCCCGGAAGCCCGCGCGCTCTGCGGCCCAGATGCCAAGCACGCCGTACTGGGTGCAGGAGTTGTCCCAGTCCCTGGACTTGGTGTTGTAGCGCCACGCGACGCTGTTGACGCTGCCCAGCAGGAGCTTGAAGTCGCGCTCGAGGGCGTCGCGGTACTTCTGCTCGTAGGGCACCTTTCGCAGGGCGTACTCCCAGACGTTGGCGCGGATGCCGAGCACGTAGATGTTGTTGGTCTCGAGCTTCAGCAGCCAGGCGAGGGCTTTGCGGATGGCCTCGTCACTCGCGGGGTCTGCGCCAGAGGCGAGCAGCGCGAGGGTGGCGAGCCCGGTGGGGCCGCCGGCGTAGTAGGAGCCCTCGCCGATGCCGCCATTCGCGGTCTGCTGCGAGCGCAGGAAGAGGGTGGCGTCGTCGATGGCGGTGCTGATCGAGCGGGCGGTCAGGCGGCCGTCCCACGGGTCGTGGACGGCGGCGCCGGCGACCTGGGCCTGCTGACCCCGACCACCCCGCTTCCCCCAGCCATTGCGCATGTTGCCGAGGTTGTCTCCGTTGAGCTGCATGAGCTGCTGCTGGGGCAAGGGCCGCTTGTGACGGCGGGGCTGGCGCGCGTCGACGCCGGTGGTGAACAGCAGGGAGGCCCCGAGAGCGCCAATCAGAAAAGCGGACCGAGTACGGGGCGGGCCACCCGCCAGGGGCAAGGCGCGAGGAGGAGGCGTGCTGGAGGCACGTCGACGACGAGGAACGCCGCCCCTGGTGGTGGGGCGCGTCACGGGCGACGGGAGCTTTTCTGATTGACGCTCCAGGGCACACAGGATTGGGGCGCGCATCAGTAGACCTCCACCTGCTCTTCATCGACGTTGATGAGCATGTCTCCGTCGAGGGACTGCGCCTTGGCGAAGTCCTTGTTGCGCTCGACGAGGTCCATGTACTCGCGGCTGAAGCGCTTTACGCGGCGCTTCTTGCGGGCCTTGCCGTCCTCGGCCTCGACCCACTTGCCGTCGCGCTTGTAGAACGCGCGCCGGCCGACGTTCTTGAGCTTTGGGGCGGCCTTCGTGCGGCCCTGGCGGTCACGGAAGGTGTTGAACGCGGCGGACGAGACCTTCTTGCTACGCAGGGCGCTCTCGTTGGCCGACTGCCGAACGGCCCAACGACCCGCGTGCTGCGCGTTGGCGGTCGTCACCGCGGCGGTGGCGAGGTCGCGCGCCTCGTCGAAGCTGTACTCCTTGCCGCCCTCGGAGATGAACTCGGTGTACTCGGTGAGGATGCCGAAGCGGCGGCTGAGCTCGACGACCTCGCCGACCTTGTCCGCGTCGCCGCCCGCCAGCCGGATGTCCTTGAGCAGCTCGCCGATGCGGCGCGAAGCCCAGAGCAGCGCGACGAAGTCGTTGTCCGGGGCCGCGGCCTTGGGGAAGTCGGCGATCACCTCGTAGTGCTTCGCCTCACCGCGCAGGGTGCCCGAGAGCGTGAAGGTGTGCGGGCCGTCACCGCGGTAGCGACCGAGCACGAGCACCTCGCGGCCGCGGAAGAGCTGGCGCAGCTGCGGCGGGTAGACGTGCTCGACCTGAAGGCCGCCGTACGCCATCGCCACGTCGGTGAGCACCGGGTGGCTGAGGCTGTCGTAGAGGGCGGCCACCTTCACGTCGATCTCCTCGTCGGGCTCGACGTAGGCGGAGGCGCCCTTGGTCTGCTCGGCGACCTGGTCGAGCAGGTGCGTGTTGACGTCGTGACCCACGCCGAAGACGAAGACCTGCGTGCCGCTGGTGTTCATCCCGGCGAGCGTCGAGAGGATGCGCTTGGGGTCGCGCTCACCGGCGGTGGGCGTGCCGTCGGTGAGGAAGAGCATGATGCGGGGTCGGTCGCTCGGCTTGCCCGACAGCCCCTGGTGCAGCGCGCCCGAGATGTTGGTGCGACCGTGGGCGACGAGATCCTCGACGAAGGTCTGCGCGGCCTCGCGGGAGTCGGCGGTGTTGGCGGTGACGCCTTCCCGGAAGGAGGAGACCTCGGTGCCGAAGGAGACGATGTTGAAGCGGTCGCCGGCGTTGAGGTGCTCGAGCACGTACTCGGCGGCGGAGCGGACCTGCTCCATCTTCTCGCCGCGCATGCTGCCGCTGGTGTCGACCACGAGCACGACGTCCTTCTCGACGGGGACGTCGCCCGCAGCGCTGCCGGTCGGGTTGCCGAGCAGCATGAAGTAGCCGACGTCCTCGTTCTCTGCGCGGTGGGAGAGGACGCGGAGGCCGAGGTCGTCGTCGTCAGCGGCCCAGAAGAGTCGCAGCGGCTCACCGTGCGCCAGCCGCTCCATCGACACCGCGACGTGGGCGGCGCGCAGGTTCGGGCGCTTGACCTCGATCTCGTGGCTGGGGCTGAAGACGGCGCGGATGGGCTTCTCCTCCTGCAGCTTCATGGCGACGCGAACCCGGCGCACGGGCGAAGCGGTGAACTCGCCGGCCGGCATCGGCACCTGGACCGTCTGCAAGCCGCTGTGGGTGCCGACCATCTGCCGGAGCTCGATGACGACGTCCTGCTTCGCGGCCAGCTTCACGTTCGGAATCAGGTACGCGGGACGCCCGACAAGGGCGAGCAGCCGCCCCGAGCCGATGGCCTCCGAGATGGAGCCGTACGCCTTCTGGGCTTCGGCGGCGCTGAGGTACTGACCCTCGGCCGCGCGCCCGTCGATGGTCACGGCCACCTGGTGGGCGGCGACGCCGGCGGGCAGCGGCAACAGGCCGAGCGCCCGCTGTCCGGGCTTCACCGCGGCGATGCGTTCTTCGGTGCGCGCGACGGCCTTGCCGCCGGCCACCTCCACGCTGGTCTCGCTGTAGCGGACGTGGAAGCACGGACCGGTCGCGGCCTTGTCGGCCACGAACTTCCCCTTGTCGTACTTGCCTGCAAAGAAGATGGGGCCGGCCAAGGCCGGGGCCGCTGTCGCCAGCATGAGAAGGACCACCGCGCGCATCGCTCAACCTCCGTCGTAGTCGGGTGCATTGGACGTTAACGATCGAGCAGTGGTGTTTGGTCTGATGACCGTGATGAAATTGTAAAGATCGTGTAGGCGACCACGGGGAGCGGTGGGCAGCTGGGCGGCGTGCGCGCGCAGGACGTGGTGACGCTGACCGGCGCCAACGTCGACGGGCCGCCTTCGTGCTCGATCCGCTACTCGAGGTGTCGCCAGTGTGCGCCGCCGACGAGATGGACGGGCTCTGACGAGCAGGAGCTTCTTACTCGTGGTACGCTGGAACCTCCCCGCGTCCCTTCTTCTTCTCCCTCGGCGGCGGCCCCCTCCGGAGGGCGCGAGCCGACCCGCGGCGGAGCAGGGTGGCCCAGACAATCTTCGGGTTCGAGCGGTCCGGCGCCAGCGCCACCAGCTCCCAACCCCCGATGCCGAGGTAATTGAGCCGCGTCTCGAGCTGACTCCACTCGGTCGCCTCGGTCCGGTAGCTCATCCTCCAGGGCGCATGCAGGACGCGGAACGCGAGTGCCGAGCAGACGAGGACGCCGATGAGCAAGCCCCCGACGAGCCCCTCCCTGACTGTCATCGACGCTTCTTCAGGACGATGTCGAAGGTGTGCGCGCCGCGGATCCGCTCCGCAGTGACCAGCTCCCAGCCGTCGGCGCCGTAGCGGTCGAGGTGGAGGGTGAGCGCGTCCTCACGAATCTGGTCGACCTTGTACATCCAGCGGCTCGCGCGGGTCGGCGGGCCGATCAGCACCTGCCACACCAGCACCACGAAGACGAGGTTGAGCAAGACGATGATCGCGTTGGCCTGCCAGGTTTTCATCTCGGCTCGAAGACGTTGCCGCGCCCCAGTATAGCGTGGGGATCGAGCGCGTCCTTCACGGCGCGCATCGCGGTCAAAGTCGCTTCTGGCAGGACGCTCGCCAGAAGGCCCCGCTTCGCCTTGCCGATCCCATGCTCGCCGCTGACCGAGCCGCCTCCTCGGGCGCAGTGCGCCGCGAGCTCCGCATAGAGCCGGCGGCCTGCCGCGGCCTCGGCTTCGTCGCGCGGGAGCAGGTTGACGTGCAGGTGGTTGTCGCCGATGTGGCCGAAGACCGCGGCGTCGAGACCCGCCGCGGAGACCTCGCGCTCGTAGTGGGCGACCATGCGATGCAACCAGCCGGGCGGGTACGCCAGGTCGGTGCCCATCTTTCGCAGCCCGCGTGAGCGCGCCAAAGCGTTGATCGACTCGGGCACCGCGTGGCGGAAGTCGCGGAACGCCTCGAGGTCCGCCCGCGTCCGCGGGATACGCAGCGCCCGCTCGTCGTCGGGCGCGCCAGCCGCCAGGAGCGCCTCGTACCACGCCATCGCCACGTCGTCGGCCGCGCCCTCGTCGTGACGCTGCTCCACGAAGAGCGCGCATGCAGCCGAGTCCGGGACCCCGAAGCGGGGGTGCGCCGCCGAGGCGAGCTCGAGGGCGCGCCGGTCGAACCACTCGACGCTCATCGGATCCAGACCCTCCGGCGGATCGCCCTGAAGCGCGGCCACGAAGTCGAGCGCCGCGGCCTGGTCGTCCCAGAACACGAGGGCCGCGAAGACCGGGCGCCGCTCCAGCAGACGTACGGTGACCTCGTGCACGTAGCCGACCGTGCCTTCGCTTCCCACGAAGAGGTCGATGACATCGGGGGGGTCGAAGACCGCGTAGCCGAGCGCGCTCTTCACCCCCGACGGGCGCGCCGGCGGGCACGGGACCGCGCGCCCGGCGAGTTGGAAGAAGCCGCCCTTCGGTGGGTGCTCGCCGCGGCGCAAGGAGACGACCTCGCCGTCCGCCAGCACGACCACCAGCCCCTCGATCCAGGCGCCGACCGGGCCGTGGGCGTAGCTGCGTGCGCCGCTCGCGTTGCAGGCCACCGAGCCGCCGATGCTGCACGACTTGCGGCTGGTCGGATCGACCGGGAAGAAGAGGCCGGCCGCCTCCGCCGCGAGCTCGAGGTCGGAGATGAGCGTCTGCGCGGGGGCCGTTGCCGTCCGGGCCTCGGCGTCGATTCGAACCGCCTCGGGCGAGGACACCTCGTCGAGCGCCAACACCCAGCCTCCCTCGGGCACCGCCGCCCCCGTGAGGCTCGTCCGGCGGGCGCTGATCGTCACCGGCGTGCGGGTCTCATGCGCCGCCCGGAAGCAGCCCACCACGTCGTCCAGACTGCGTGCTCGGATGACGCCGTCGGCGTGCCCGACATAGGACGACTCGTCGCGCAGATAACGCTCGACGACCTCCTCTTCGGTCTCGACGTTGGGGCCCGAGGCGTTCATCGGCCTTTCGTTTCTTTGCGTGCGGCGGCGCGCTCGCGGAGAATCTGCCAGACACCGACGTGGACGACCACTGCCCATTCTGCCTGAAGTTCTCGGGCCTAGCGGACGCGCGCGAGGCCGGCGGACGCTTCTGCCCCGAGTGTGGCGCCGACTGGGACACCCTCGACTCCGACTTCGACGCGCCGGAGGACTCGGTCGTCCTGACCGGCGACCATCCGGCGGTGACCTTCGAGGGCGAGGCGTCGCAGGCCGGGCGGGTTCCGGATGCGCCGGCGCTTCAGGACCAGACGCCCCCGCCCCATCACCTGCCGGTGATGCTCACGCCGGAGGCCACCGACATCTTGCCGCCGGAGCGGCCGCGCAGCGCCTTCGGCCCGGTCACCATCGGCCTCGTCTTCGCGCTGGCGGCCACCGTCGCGGTGGGCTTCGTCTACCAGAACCTCTCGCAACCCGAGCCCGCGCCGCGCCCCAGTCCGGTCGCCGCGGCGCCTCAGCCGGCGAAGCCCACACCAAAGCCGAAGGCGAAGCCGGAGCCGCCGAAGCCGAAGCTGCCGTCCAACCCGGACCTGCCGACGCGGCGCATCGAAGCCGTCGAGCAAGCGATCGAGCTCGCCACCCAGCACCTGCCCGCTGCGCACACCGTGAAGCTCAAAGCGCGCGTCCGCGGCGCGGTCACCTACCTCGGCGGTGAGGTCGACAGTCGGCACACCCTCGATCTCGCCCAGCAGGCTGCTGCGCGCGTCTTCGGGATCGAGGCGGTCGACACCCGCGATGTGCGAATCGCCTTCCGGCGCCACACGCTGAAGCGTGGCGACACCCTCTCCGAGGTCGCCCGGCACTACTACGGCGATCCCGGACGATGGGTCGAGATCTGGAAGGCCAACCAGCACCTGGCCGCCCGCCCCGACGCCATCGTCGCCGGCGCTTCGCTGCTGATCCCGACGCCCCAAGACTGAATTCTGGGCCGCCGACCGCGGTCACATGGCATCACCGGGGGCCGTTTCGATACCCTTGCGGCGTTCTCCGGAGGATTCGATGCGACGACTGTTGTGCGTGGCGCTGCTGCTAGGTGCCTGCGACGATGACGCCGGCCCGGGCGGCCTTGTATCTGGTGATGGACCGCGTGAAGCGTCCGTCCGCGACGTGGGACGCGACATGGCACGCGACCTCGACGCGGCGACCCCCGACGCGGCCACGCCCGGCGGCTTCGAGGATCCGTGCGCCGACGGCGACGAATGCGCCAGCGGGTGGTGCGTGCCCGGTCCGGACGGCACCTTCCAATGCAGCCAGCGGTGCGCCGACGACTGTCCCGAGGGTTGGGAGTGCCGCCCGATCGCAAACGCCGGGCCCGACACCGTCTTCATCTGCGTCGCCGAACGCCGGGTGCAATGCCTGCCGTGCGAGCACGACGGTGACTGCGGGAGCGGCCGCGACCGCTGCATCGAGATCGGCGCGCGCACGTATTGCGCGCAGGACTGCTCGACGGGCGACGTCTGCCCCGAGGGACACACCTGCAACGACGTCGAGATCGACGACGAGACGCGCCGCCTCTGCCTGCCCGACGCCGAGGTCTGCGAGCCCTGCGACGACGCCGACGGAGACGGCTACGGCACGGGCGTCGAGTGCCTCGGCATCGACTGTGACGACGACGACCCGACCGTGCACGCCGATGCGGACGAGCTGTGCGACGGGCGCGACAACGACTGCGACTCCAACACCGACGAGGATCTCGCCGAGGATCCGGCGCCGTGCTCCGACCAGGGCATCTGCGCGGGCACCGTCTCGATGTGCGCGGGCGGGGCGTGGGTCTGCCCGTATCCGGAGGGCTACTCCGCCGAGGGCGAGGGCGCCTGCGACGCGCAGGACGACGATTGCGACGGCGACGTTGACGAGGACTTCGACTTCCAGACCGACGCGGCGCATTGCGGCGCCTGCGATGTGCCGTGCGAGTACCCGCACGCGGCCGGCGTCTGCGAGGCGGCCGAGTGCGGCCTCGGGCCGTGCGATGACGGCTGGCACGACGTCGACGAGGACGCCGAGAACGGCTGCGAATACGCCTGCGCCCCAGAGGGCGAGGAGGTCTGCGACCTCGGCGACGACGACTGTGACGGCACCATCGACGAGGGCTTCGATCTCGACGCTGATCCGAGCCACTGCGGGGCGTGCGACAACGCGTGCGCCTTCCCGAACGCCGACCCTGCCTGCGAGGACGGCGAGTGCGGCATCGACGGGTGCCACGACAGCTGGTGGGACGCAAACGGCGTGCTCGACGACGGCTGCGAGTACCGCTGCCTGCTGACGCGCGACGGCGTCGAGGCCTGCGACGCGATCGACAACGACTGCGACGACCAGGTGGACGAGGACTTCGACCTGCTCGGCGACCCGCTGAACTGCGGCGCCTGCAACAACGAGTGCGCGCTCGTCAACGCCGTGGCCGGGTGCGCACGCGGCGAGTGCACGGTCGAGTCATGCGAGCCGGGCTGGGTGGATCTCGACGGCGTCGCCGACAACGGCTGCGAGCTCGAGTGCGCGCCGACCGGGGACGAGGCCTGCGACGAGCTCGACAACGACTGCGACGGGCTGGTCGACGAGGCCTTCGACCTGTCGACCGACGACCTCCATTGCGGAGGGTGCAACAACCCATGCGAGCCCGACGACGCGGTCGGCGCCTGCGTGGACGCCAAGTGCACCATCGTCGAGTGCGCCGAGGGCCACCACGACCTCGACCAGCTCGCCGACAACGGCTGCGAATACGCCTGCGACGTGGCCGGAGACGAGACCTGCGATGGGACGGACGAGGACTGCGACGGCGCCGTCGACGAGGACTACGACTTCGACGGTGACCCTGAGCATTGCGGCGATTGCGAGACCGTCTGCGAGTACGACAACGGCGTGCCTTCGTGCGTTGAAGGCGAGTGCCAGCTCGCGAGCTGCGAGGCGACCTTCCACGACCTCGACGAAGAAGCCGAGAACGGCTGCGAGTACGGGCCGTGCGTCCCCACCAACGACGGGGTCGAGGTCTGCGACAGCATCGACAACGACTGCGACGGCACGGCCGACGAGGGCTTCGACCTGACCCGCGACCTCGACCATTGCGGAGCGTGCGGGCGGCAATGCGCGCCGGCCAACGCCCGCGGCCGGTGCATCGAGGGCGGCTGCGAGATCGCCGAGTGCGCGGACGACTTCCACGACCTCGACGGCGAGGTCGGGACGGGCTGCGAGTACGCCTGCGTGATGCAGGGCGACGAAGAGTGCAACGACGCGGACGACGACTGCGACGGCGAGACCGACGAGGACTACGACTTCCAGAGTGACAACAACCACTGCGGTGCCTGCAACCGGCCGTGTCGCAACGACAACGCGCTGTCGAGCTGCGTGGACGGCGAGTGCCAGTTCGTCGAGTGCGAGGACGGCCACTGGGACGTCGACGGCAACCCGGTCAACGGCTGCGAATACGCCTGCGTCGTGACGCTGATGGGCGTCGAGGCGTGCGACGATATCGACAACGACTGCAACGGCACCGCGGACGATCCGTTCGACCACGATCGCGACCCCGAACACTGCGGCGAGTGCGGCCACGTCTGTGAATTCGAGCAGGGTGTGCCCGGCTGCGCCGACGGTGAGTGCGTGCTGGCCGGCTGCGAGCAGGGCTTCGTCGACCTCGACCGAAACCCCGACAACGGCTGCGAGCTCGAGTGCACCCCAACCGACGATCCGGCGGAGATCTGCGACGAGCTCGACAACAACTGCGATGGACAGGTCGACGAGGGCTTCGACCTGGCCAGCGACGAGGCGCATTGCGGGGCCTGCAACGACGAGTGCGCGCCCGACAACGCCGTCGGCCAATGCCGCGAGGGCGAGTGCCACATCGCCGAGTGCGCGGACGACCACTACGACATCGACGGCGAGGCCGGGACCGGCTGCGAGTACGCGTGCGAATTCGCGAGCGACGAGGAGGTCTGCGACCAGGACGACGACGACTGCGATGGCGAGATCGACGAAGGCTTCGACTTCGCGAACGACGCGGCGAATTGCGCGGTCTGCGGACGCGAGTGCGGCTTCCCGAATTCGGAGCCGTCGTGCGTCGAGGCGGTGTGCGTGCTCGGCGCCTGCGAGAACGGCTTCTGGGACCTGGACGGGGAAGAGGAGAGCGGCTGCGAGTACGGGCCGTGCGTGCTGACCAACGACGGCGTGGAGGCCTGCGACCAGGTCGACAACGACTGCGACCGCGCGGTGGACGAGGAGTTCGACCTCTCCACCGACCTCGAGCATTGCGGAGTGTGCGGGCGCGCGTGCGAGCCGGCGAACGCCACGCCGCGCTGTGAGGACGGCAGCTGCCGGGTAGCGGAGTGCGACGAGGGCTGGGTCGACGTAGACGGGCGCCCGGGGAACGGCTGCGAATACGAGTGCACTCCGTCGAACGGCAACGTCGAGCAATGCGACGACGCCGACAACGACTGCGACGGCGAGGTCGACGAGGACTTCGACACCGACACCGACCTGGCGCATTGCGGGGCCTGCAACCGCGAGTGCGACTTCGCGAACGCGCGCGAGGCGTGCGTGGGCGGGACCTGCCGCTTCCTCGAATGCGACGACGGCTATTGGAACAACAACGTGCGCCTCGACGACGGGTGCGAGTACGGGGTCTGCGGCCTCACCAACGGCGGTGAAGAGGGCTGCGACGACATCGACAACGACTGCGACGGGGACACCGACGAGGAGCTGCAGCAGGTGTGCGGGAGCGCCATCGGGCAATGCCGCACGGGCATCCAGACGTGCGCCGAGGGCGATTGGGGCATCTGCGACGGGGAGGAGCGTGGTGGCCAGGAGGCGTGCGACAACCTCGACAACGACTGCGACGACGAGACCGACGAGGACCTGGTCCGCGACTGCGGCCGCAACGTCGGCGAGTGCCGATTGGGCCAGGAGACGTGCGCCGAGGGTGAGTGGGGCGCGTGTCTCAATGGGGTCGAGCCCATCGAGGAGCTCTGCAACAACCGCGACGACGACTGCGACGGCGAGGTCGACGAGGACGTCTCACGCTCGTGCGGCAGCAATGTCGGCGCCTGCCAGAGCGGGACCCAGGTCTGCGACGCCGGCCAGTGGGGAGCGTGCGAAGGAGCGGACGACCCCGGCGTAGAGGTCTGCGACAACCGCGACAACGACTGTGACGACGCGGTGGACGAGGACCTGCGACGCGACTGCGGGAGCGACGTCGGCCTGTGCCAGATGGGCGTGCAGACGTGCGGCGAGGGCGATTGGGGCCAGTGTGCGGACGAGGTCCGCCCGGCCGCCGAGCAGTGCGACGACGAAGACAACGACTGCGACGGCGAGGTCGACGAGGAGCTGGTGCGCACCTGCGGCAGCGAGGTGGGCGAGTGCCGCCTCGGCAACCAGACCTGTGCGGAGGGCGATTGGGGGGAGTGCATAGACGACGTCCGGCCCGTCGACGAGGTCTGCGACAACCGCGACAACAACTGCGACGGGGCGATCGACGAAGACGTGACCCGCGGGTGCGGCAGCGACGTCGGCGTGTGCGTATCCGGGACCGAGTCCTGCGAGGGCGGCCAGTGGCAGGGCGTGTGCGAAGGCGAGACGCCGCCTGCAGGCGAGACCTGCGACAACGAGGACGACGACTGCGACGACGACGTCGACGAAGACCTGCAGCGCGGATGTGGCAGCGATGTCGGCGCGTGCCGGCGCGGCGTGCAGACGTGTGGCGAGGGCGATTGGGGTGCCTGCGTCGGCGAGACGAGGCCGGTCGCCGAGGCGTGTGACGGCGTCGACAACGACTGCGACGAAGAGACGGATGAGGGCTTCGCCCAGAACCCCGACGCGCCGGGAGACTACGTCGACGCCGATTGTGACGGCATCGACGGGGAGCGGGAGCAGTCGGTCTTCCTCCAGCCGGGCGCGGGCGGCGGGCCGGGCACGATCGACGACCCTGTTGGGACGTTCTCGCGCGCGATGACCCTGGCGCTGGGCCACAACCCGCCGTGGCCGATCCTGGCTGCGGAGGGCATCTACAACGGCACGGTCACGCTGCGCTCGGGCGTCGCGATCTACGGCGGCTACCGCCCCGACGATGGCTGGACCCGGGCACCGGACTACTTCACCGTCATCAACGGCGGCACGCGTGGAATGATCGCCGATGGCCTGAACGCCGCGACGCGCGTCGAGCACGTCACGGTGCGGGCTGCGACCAACGCCGCCCGCGGTGGCAGCTCGTACGGGGTCTGGATCCGCGACAGCGGCGCACACCTCACTTTGGAGCAGGTCATCGTCGAGGCCGGCGCGGGCGGGCCGGGTTCGACCGCCGGCGACGCAGGCAACGGCCCCGGCGGCGACGCGGGGGGCGTCGGCTCGAGAGGCTGCAACGTCGAGATCCTCGGCGTCGGCGGCTGTGACCGTGTCCCTGGGAACGGCGCGGCCCGGGAGGTCTGCGGAGGCGGCCAGAGCGGCGGTCGAGGCGGAGACGGCTGCGGTGGTGCGTTCTGCGGCGACGGTGGCCGGGGCGGGGACGGTCCGGTGAACGGCGACGGTGGTCGGAGAGGTGGACGCGCGACCGCCGCGAACGACGGTGGCGGCCCCGCAGCCGGCGGCAACGGAGGCGCGGCCGGAGGCGGTGGGAGGCCCGGAGGCCATCGCATAGGCTGCGGGTTCCTCGGGCTCGGTTGCTGCAACCCGGTCAACGCCAGCGGTGTCGGCCGAGGCGGCGCTGGCAGTCGAGGCTCCAGTGGCAGAAACGGAACCGCCGGCAGCAACATCGGGACGCTGGGATTCGGCGATCTCTACTTCGGCGCGTTCGGCGGTTCCGGCCGCCGCGGCGGACCTGGCGGCGGCGGCGGCGGCGGCGGCGGCGGTGGCGGCTCTGGCTGCGACGTGACCTGTGGTTGCGTCTCCGACATCGGCAGCAGCGGCGGCGGCGGCGGCAGCGGCGGCTGTGGCGGCCTTGGCGCCGCCGGCGGCTTCGGCGGCGGCGGCTCGTTCGGCGTCTTCATCGTCCGCTCGAACCCCACGCTCAATCTAAGCCGCGTCGCGACCGCGAACGGCGGCGCCGGTGGCTCGAGCGGCGACGGCGGTGACGGCGGGACTGGCGGCGCCGGCGGCCTCGGCGGCTCCGCGTACCATCTGGGCGGAGCTGGCGGCACCGGCGGAGCCGGCGGTCGCGGCGGCAGCGGTGGTCACGGCGGTGGTGGCGGCGGTGGGCCGACGGTGGGCATCTACCGGTCGCAGTCGAACCCGACGCTCAACGTCGCTGACTACGATCTGGGCAACGGTGGCGCAGGCGGTGCGAGCTCCGGAAATCGGGGCGCCGTCGGCCGGGCTGTCGAGGTGTTCTAGAGCCAGTGCCCTGATTGGTGCTCTAAGAGCTTCCCTACAAAATCGGGACCGAGCGCAGTGCCGACCTGCTGGCCGAGTTCAAGGCGGGAAGCAGCAGGGATACTCGGAGTATCGCAAGGCTTTCCAACGCAGAAATCGACCTGCAGGGCGGTGGTGCGCGAAG
>PVBE011444097.1_pt1 | contig 38910 bp, 28 predicted proteins | sample 1631181 | NCBI WGS metagenome assembly PVBE01 (sample SAMN08397723, study PRJNA350692) | Marine metagenome, whole genome shotgun sequencing project. | isolation source: water | place: Pacific Ocean | collected 2012-04 | reverse complement strand
AGTCCATTTGGGAACGAATCCTCGGCCAGCCCAATGACTTGCCTCCGATAACTCGCAACCAAACGCAGCAACGTCTCTCTAATTCCAAAGAAACCACGTTACTGAGCTGACTGCACCCCCCAAGGGAGAGGTGACAATGATGTGAAGACCGTAGCAAACTAACAACTAAAAAGCGAAAAAGTCTGCTAGGGGAGAAGGGACGCGCTGCCGGCCTTTTCTCGTAGTCAAGAGCGAAAAAGTCTGTTGAGGATGGGTTGGCGTCTTGCTCGAAGGCGGACGATCCTCGAGTTCTCCTACGGCTCATTCCGCAACAGCCCTTTGACGGCATCTTTGAAAGAGCCGCGGAGCGATTTCTCCAAGATCGATTCCAGGGGCGAAAACTCGACCGCTCCGTCGCGGAGATCCCAGGCGTCGCGCCACACAATGCCGGCCGGCTGGACGCTGTAGGTTAGAACTAACTGGCGCTCGAAGTCCGCCATGTGGCCGGCACCCCAGAACAAGGCAATGCGGCGTTTACCGGCATCGAGTTGTTCTTGAAGGACTTCCAAGGCTCGCGCGTTGCGGGCGTCGATTAACGTCGCTAGTTGGCTTGGCCGCAGCATCGCTTCTAGCGAAGGACTCTTGTCGAAACCCGTGGCCAACAGGCGTCGGATCTTAACCGCACCATCAGGGTCCGACAGAAGGCGGAGGCTGAGCGCCAGACTGGGCTGGTTGTCGTCATCCGTGTCGTCAGTTTCGTTGTCACTCGGCTCAGAATCATCTGGCGAGTCGGCATCATCTTGCGTTTCTGAGGCTTCGTCACCGTCGCTCCGTTCAGAATCACTGGGCGAGTCGCCATCATCTTGCGTATCTGGGGCGTCGTCATCCTTGATGTTCCTCTTGCGCAAAATGTCGGTGAACATCTCGAGCAACATGGTGACTTGGTCTTCGCCGCGCCCTTTGGTAATGCGGGCAAGTTCGGCGGGTGACAAGTCCGAGTGGACCATGTTTGGAGCTTCGTAATCGATCTCGTCAATCTGGCTCGCGAATCCGAGTCCTTCGGCCGAAACCTGTTGCAGAATGCGCAATGGGTGTGGTCGCTTGTCGTTGGGATTGGGAATCAGTTTTTCCGGGGGTGCGATCAATTCATACAGCACGGCGTCGTAGTGGCGGAAGCGACGATTGAACTCGCGATAGTACGATCGATCGCCGACATGGATCACGCCCTCCAAAACGACTTCCAGTTGGTTCTTGCCATTAGGTCCGGGCAGGACGTATTTGGCTGACGCGGTTTGCAGCGCGACGGGGCTCTTGAATTCATCGTACCGCACTCGGATGAAACGGGTCGGCTGGCGCCGGTCGATCTTGTTCGCCGAACCTTTGTTGGTCGACGCCTCATCTGCTGATACCGATGTCACCATTAAGAGCAAGGCCACGAAGCAAGCATTTTTCACGCAATGTCGAAGGTAACTCACGACCGCACCTCGTCGATGATCTGAGGGAGTTGGGGGTTTGGAACGCCTTCTTGTCCTTTCGCCGGCTACCACGGATTCGGCGCGCCAGCACGTGCCGAGTATTCGCCAAGCTGGCTTGCATCTTGCATTGTTCCGGTGAGTTTTTCCGGAAAACTTCTGACCGCCTCAATTATACATGATTTGGCAGTTCCCCTTCAGGTAGATTTCCGCGCCTGCCACGCCACGACCAGACGATGCCCGTTTCAAGGCGGAACCACGCCAAAGCAAGCGTTGTAGCAGGCACAGCCCCTGTGCCGCCGCCACAAGAACAGCTGGTCCTGGTTGTGGCAGGGTCTCCCGACCCAGCTGTGGTTGTGTGACCGAAGGTCTCCTGGTTGTTGCAGGGGCTCCGGTGGATGATGCCCGTTTCAATGCGGAACCACTTCTATTAGTGGCCATCAGGGAGCTGCCGCTGCCAGGTTGTGATTTAAGGTAGCTTACACAGCCTGCGAGCAATCAGTGACGATGGAGCATTCCTTTCCACTCAATCCACTTTCCGTTTGCCCGATACCCTGTTAGTGCATGTCGCACATACGTGTAGCGTACGGGGCGTTTTGTTTTCAGGCGTCAAGTGCCGTATAACCCGCTACACTTACACCGTATGCCGTTCTAGAAACTCGACACAGCGACTTTCTTCAACTTCTTCGAGGTATGCCGATGAGCACTCCCGACCATGAAGACGCAGGTCCGTCGCAAGGCGCCGGTCCGTCACGGGACCACATGATGAAAACGGACGAGCAATGGCAGGAGTTGCTGACGCCCGAACAGTTTCAGGTGACCCGCAAAATGGGGACTGAGCGAGCGTTCACCGGTGAGTATTGGAACTGTAAAGATGCTGGCATCTACCGCTGCGTTTGCTGTGATGCCGAGCTATTCGAATCTAACACGAAGTTTGATTCGGGGACGGGTTGGCCAAGTTTCTGGCAGTCCGTCAGCGAAGCAAATGTAGAAACCGAAGCGGACAACAGCTGGTTCGCTAGGCGCACCGAAGTTCATTGTCGACATTGCGGCGCCCATTTGGGCCACCTGTTTGAAGATGGCCCGCAACCAACGGGTCTGCGTTACTGCGTCAATTCCGCGTCGCTGAAATTCGAGAACAAAGATAGCTAGAGACGGCATCTCCTCGAGCAGGCAACGTAGCCGTCATGCTCTGCCGTGACGGCTCCTTCATCGGATTACATCGACGGGCCGCTCAATTCGCACCAGCGTTCTTCCGCTGCGGCCAATTCCTTCGCCACCGCCGTTGCTTCGTTATGCAATCTGAGCGCCTCTTCGGGATCGGTTGCTATGAGCAGTTGAAGGTCGAGTTCACGGCGACGCTCGTCCAATCGGGCGATCTTTCGTTCGACATTGGTGATTTCCTTGCGGATCTTGCGATGATCACGCCCGCCGGCGTTGTTCTTCGTGCCTTTCTTCCCTTTGCTTGTCGTCTTGCGCTCGGTTGATTTGCTGGCGTTGAGCTGTCGTTCGCCTTCGTCAATTTCACGATTCATCGCGTACAGGTAAGCGTCGTAATTGCCCAGGTAGTTCTTCGCGTTTCCGTCGCGCACTTCGATCACCGTCGTGGCGAGCAGCTTCATGAAATAGCGGTCGTGGCTGGTGAAGATGACGGTGCCGCGATACGCAATCAGTGCGTTGGCCAGAACGTCGACCGTCTCGACATCCAAGTGGTTCCCGGGCTCGTCGAGTACCAGGATGTTGTAGGTTCCTAGTAGCAAGCCTGCCAGGCACAGTCGCGCACGTTCGCCGCCGGACAATACCGCGATCTTCTTTTGGACGTGAGCGTCGCGAAACAGCAATGCGCCGGCTTGGGCCAAGATGTCTTGGTGTGTCGTTCCAGCGTTGGCCTGGTATTCGAGATATTCGATGACTGTCTGATGCTCGGGCAACGTTGAATAAACGTGTTGAGCGTACACGCCGATTTCGCAGCCGTGCCCCCAGCGAGCCTGACCGGCCAACGGCTCCAGCGATCCGACGAGCGTGCGCAGCAGTGTCGTCTTGCCCTCTCCATTGTCGCCGACGATGGCGACCCGCTGGCCGTGCTCAATTTCCAGTTGAATGTCTGTGGCGACTTCGTAATCCGGATAGCCCATCGTCAGGTCTTGGCAGCGGACGGCGGGCCCTTGTCGCGGTTGGACCAGCGGAGCTCGAATCCTTGCGGTCGGTTCGTCGACGGCAATTTCGCTCAACTTCAGCCGCTCCAGTTGTTTGGTCTTTGAACGTGCCTGACTGGCGGTGTTCGCGCCGGCCCGGTTCCTGTCGATGAACTTCTTCAATTGCTTCTGCTTTGTCCGCACTGTCTCGTTCACGCGGCGGTCATGTTCGGTGCGCTCCGCCTGGTTTTCCAGGAACGTGTCAATCTTGCCGGGGAACATCGTCAGTTTGCCGCGTGTCACGTCCAGCGTATGGGTGCAGGTGGCTCTCAGGAACGCCCGGTCATGCGAGACGATCAAGCAGGCTTCACGGAAGCCGCGGAGGAAATGTTCGAGCAGGATTTGAGTGCGAAGATCCAAGAAGTTGGTCGGTTCGTCCAGCAGCAAAAGATTCGGTTCGTGAAGCAACAAGGCCGCCAGTTTGACACGGGTCTGCCATCCGCCGGACAGTGCGCTGACCGGACCGTTCAGATAGGCACCCTTCAATTCGAATTGACCAGCAACCTCGCCGCACTTCCAGTCGGGCTGTTCGCTGTCGCGCATCAGAAAATCGTGAACTAATTCACCCGGTAGAAACGGGTCGTGTTGGCGAAGATAGCCGATCCGAAGATTGGGGTGATGAATGACCTCGCCGGCATCCAACTCTTCTTCACCCAGCAAGATGCGCAGCAGCGTCGACTTACCGGCACCGTTTCGCCCGATAAAGCCGACCTTTACGTCTTCGGTCAACGTTGCTTCGGCGTCGTCCAGCAGTACTTGATCACCATAGCTCTTGTGAGCACCTCGGATTTGCAACAACACAGCCATTCGGGCACGGATCCTAATAGGACGCAGGTGGGAATCGAGAATTTTATGAGCGCGGCGTGGATCGGTAAAGGCTGGTGTTGAGTCAGCCAGGGTGTGTGGGTGTAAGTGCTGGGACGTGAGTTCGGCAATTTTGGCGATTTCTTGACCCATTGCGGTGCGAAAGTTGCCCGGCGAGCACCGATCGCAACAGATTGTTTGGACGAGAGGGAAATCCGCTGCAGGACAACAATATACGTGGACTGGCCTGCCAGCCGAGTAACCGATAGGCTGACGGCTCTGGTGCACTCAGACGCGCGTTCTCCCGACGTCCAATGGTTCTACCGTAGCCAAGTGTCCGGCTGTTAAGGATTTTTTCATGTCCGATGTCGATGCCTTGCTTCGGCGTGTTGTTCAGCTTGAAGAACTGTTTTCGCACCATCAACACCACGTTCAGCAGTTGAATGAGGTGATCGTGCAGTTGCGCGGTGATTTGGACGCCTTGCAAATCAAATACGCGAACCAACAGAGTCGGCTGGAATCGCTTCAGGAACGTCAAGCAGTTGCGGAGAGTGAAGATCTGGCCGATCAAAAACCACCGCATTACTAGAGAGCTTGTATCAGGTTCTTCTGTACAAATGAATCAAGTTTTCAGCGATGGGCACCGACCGCAGGTTGGTCGGCGAGCGGGTCGCCACAACCGAGCGATAGCTCGCGTCGGTCCGAGGCACCGCCTCGCTTGTGCTGTGTCAATTCTTGATTTTAGGGCGACGGGCAGATGGAAACTTACCTGTAGGACGAATTCTGCCGCTCGCCTAGGGTTGAAGAAGAATGGTCGCCTGACGAGATAGTCGTTGATCGCTGCGATCAAAACGTTTGGTTCGCGGAGCGAACCACGACAATCAGGCTCGACAACCCTAATTCTTAGTCTTGACCTTTCTTGCGACGTTGCCGGAATTTCGTTCCGCTTGGTCGTGGCCATCAGATTCCCGGTGTCACTGGACCGGCCAGCGGTGGCTTCTGCGCCCGGCATCTTAACTGCCCGTAAATCGCAGCATTGCCTTGGGTGTCGGGCATTCGAAAGCGACTTGTTCGCCCGTGACTGGATGTTCGACCTGAAGGGCACACGCGTGCAAGGCGATTCGTTTCTTGTTCCACTGTTCATGACGGGTTGCCCGGCCGCCGTAACGCGGGTCGCCCAGGAACGGATGCCCGGCGTCGGCAAACTGAACACGCATCTGATGTCGACGAGCCGTCTCCAATCGAATCTGGACGACGGTCAGATCCGACAGTGTTTCTTCTACTTCGTAGTGGGTTACTGCCTGCTGGCCTTGGTCTTTGCGGTGTGTCGCAAAAACATCCAGGTTGTTGCCGGTATCAAGGTATGAACGCAAGGTACCGCGATCGGACTTCATTTGGCCCGCGACAACGCCGACAAAGACCCGTTGGGGTTTTTGCAATTTGAACTGCTCTTGCAAGTGGTTGCCAGCTTCCGGCGTCTTGCCAAAGACAAGCAATCCACTGACTCCGCGGTCCAGACGATGCGCGACAAAAATTGCACGGCGACGACTGGCATGGTGCAAATACGTGGAGACGCGGGCGACCAGCGTCGTCGGGTCACCTGAATCCGTTGCAACGGTAAGAACACTGGCTGACTTGTTGACCACGATGAGATGTTTGTCTTCGAACACCACCGAGAAAGTTCGATCGCTCCAGGGCCGTTTCTTTTCAGGGTAGCCTTGGTGGGGGTCGTAGCTGACGGTCACTTCGTCGCCAGCCCGCACGCGCGTGGCCGTTTCCGGGCAGGGCTGGCCGTTGACTTGGACACAGCCGTGGTCAAACAACCCACGCAGTCTTCGTCGTGACAGCTCAGTCAGCGACTGCACCACGAGGTCGACTCGGCCGGTCTGCTTCTTGGTGACTTTGGCGCTTTTCGTCTCGATTGCCATGAGTTGGTTATATGTCGGCGCCGGGTAAACCCCAAGGGGGACCGTGGCTTGCCTTCGTTCCCATGGCCTCGAAGTTGGCACGATCGTCTCTGACGGCAACGCCACCGATGGCAGCGTTGTTGAGTAGTGAGCGGGAGCAAATCCAGAACTTGCATTGCATTTAAGACCCCGAGGAGGCTGCCCGTCTCCAAGCGGGTCAGCAATGAGTGGGGCGTGCTGGGACGGACACGAATTCTTAGCCCACTACCTGACTCTAGACCAGCACCTTTTAAGAGATCACAACCCACAAGCCGCCAAAATCAATAAGTGTGTTGGCACGAAGCCGAATACGCCAGGCGAATCTCCGGGCAACCATTGGCGTCCACCCAGTCCGCCTCTCTCTGGCGAGATCTGCGGTTGGCCAGGCTTGGTGCCGTATCGAGTAGCGATCTAGTCTTACGAGCCGTGTATGAGGCTGTAATCGCGGTTTGTACGGCAGACGTTCTTGTTCTTCCGGCATCTGGTAGCGATTATCGCGGCCCAACTGCTGAATTCTTGATTTCTCCCATTTGTGGACTCGCGACTTTCCCGAACGTGAGGTTACAAAACAGTGAGAGTTAGACCACTGAAACCCCACAGAGGAAGACACAAAAATGGCAACCAGAAAGACGACGGCAAAGATCTCGACGAAACGGAAATAGTTGCAGCGACGTTTCTGCCGGGCGGATGGGCCAGGGTTAATCCTTGGCCCTTCGTCGTTCTTGATGCACTCAACAACGGAGCCCGAGACGTGATGATCTCCAACAGAATGCCCGCCGTCAAAGTCGAGTACGACTGCCGAGGCAGACGAGCGACCAAGGCGTTCGACGACGCGTACACCGCCCGTCGCTTCTATACCAACAAACTCAAAGCCGGAAAGAACCCGGTCGTCAGAAAAGGAGAATGACCAATGGCACGGCACATCGCCATCTACGTTCGCGTATCGAGCAAGAACCAGGACACCAAGTCGCAGGAGCCGGATTTGGAGCGTTGGTCCAATGCCCAAGACGAATCCGTGAAATGGTATCGGGACAAGGCCAGCGGTAAGAAGATGGATCGCCCCGGCTGGAATAAGCTCGAAGACGCCACCCGAGCCGGTCGCGTTTCTCAAGTCGTCGTCTGGCGTCTGGACCGACTTGGCCGAACGGCCAGCGGTCTGACCACGTTGTTCGATGATCTGCAACAACGGAAAGTCAACCTCGTCAGCCTGAAGGACGGTTTAGACCTGTCGACGCCAGCCGGACGGCTCATGGCCAACGTTCTGGCGAGTGTTGCCCAGTACGAAACGGAAGTCCGTGCCGAACGCGTCCGAGCTGGCCAGGCCGTCGCTCGTGCCAGAGGCAAACGGTGGGGCGGATCGGAGCCTGGCAAACGCAAGAAGGTCACACGAACCCAAACGAAGATGATTCGGCGGATGAAAGACGATGGTGAAACCATCGTCGACATCGCCAAGGCTGTCGGGTTGTCGCGACCAACGATTTATGACGTCCTGCGAGTTTGACTCAACGGCGATGGCCGCCACACCGCACTGTCGTCAGCCGCATTTTCGCATGACCTCGATCGCCAATTGATGGTTTCGCTCCGCGTAAACTTGCGTTACATCTGCTCTGGCGTGTCCCAAGACGACCTGTGCCGCTTCAACACCGAACTGCTTTCTAATCTCTGTCGCCATTGAATGCCGCAATTGATTCGGGGACCATCGCCGTGCCTTTTGCCAAGCCGTCAAATCGGACTGTTGCTCGGCAGTGAGACGATTCATCCATGCCTTGAGCGTCTCGCCTTCCTGCCGTGCAAGTGGTTCCGGTGGCGGGAATGCAATATCACAACCGCGAACAATTGCTCTATTGTAGGTTACGGTTGAGTATTGTTGCCCTGGCAACGTTCGCGGTTTGCGTTGCCTATTCGTCCCGGGTCTGTTGCCGCAGTTCAGTGGCGTCTTACGGCTGTCGCTGTTGCGTCGTCGTTGTTCGGCCACGGCGTCACACGGGCGGAACAGATAATCATCGATGCAAGTTGTTAGGAAGTCTCTGACGATGCTTTGAGACTTCGGCCCCAAGTAGATTTGTCGATTGGTCCCACGCCAAGCCGTCTTATGCCGATCCGGCGAGTAGACCCAGATGTCATCAGACATATCCAAGTCGCACGCACGCATGATGACAACTTCTCCAGGGCGACAGCCCGTAAACAACTGCAAACGGATCATGGCAGCGACTTGCCGCGAAACGTGCGAAAGCACAGCATCGACGCTGCAGGGCGGTACCGGTGCTACAGGAACTGACTCTCTCGCTTGTGTTCGCCCCTTCCGAAGTCCATCAACCGTTTGTAAACCTTGGAGCACGGAAGGTGCAACTAGCTCGTTGCTAACGCCCCACTTGAAGACGCGACGTATCCGACTCACGGCGTGATTGATGTAAGACCGCGACCACCCCAGCGTGACATAGTGTTCTCTGACCGCTTTCAGGGCGAGCGGCCCAAAGTCGCGAACCAAGGAGATTCCGTAAAGCTGCCCCAGCGGTCTCATCGCGTCTATCATGCAGCCGAGTTCCGTGCTCGGTGTACCGTCGGGATTGACGTAGTAACCGTTTGCGAACTCCACGTAACTGATAGTCAATTCCGCGACCGTGAGGCGGTCTAATGCGGACGTTTGCTCAAGCTCTCGAAGTTTCGGAGCGGCAGCTGACCATTCAGCAATCAGGCGTGCGTAACGGTGATGGCTCTGTGGCGAGTTGTGTGGACCAAGGTAATGATCCTTACCGTTGATCCGAACGCGAGCTTGACCGGAGGGCTTGTGAAGGGTGTAGGCGGGGGGCTTTCGGCGAGGCTTGTTAGCCATAGTGCGGCTCTCCTTTGATTCGGTGGTAAATTACCACTTTGAAAAGGAGTTAAGGCCCGCACTGCCGACCATCGGCAGGTAATCTAAACTCTGATTTCGGCGTTACTTACTTCCAGAGCGGGTGACCGGAATCGAACCGGCGACAAACAGCTTGGGAAGCTGTTGCTCTGCCAACTGAGCTACACCCGCAAGGATTCAATCAGCTCTCAACAAAATCGCTTTCGTAATTTCTTGACCGATACCACATGCGAAACCCGGTCGCGATGCAACACGACTATCCGCCGTGTTACTGTCCGAATGACGCCGGACAATAACCGTGTTGATGTGACGGAAAACGGTCATGCCCGAATCATACCAGCGCTACGGGCCGCAAGCCACCAGAACGGGACAAACCCAGAAAGCCACACACGGATTTTCGATTGACCGCAATTAGGAACAGCCAACGGAGCGAGAAGATTCTTCCAGACGTATTCTTGGCGGTATCAGAACTTCGGCCACGCGGAAATTGAGGTCTGACAATGCACTAACTCCTTGACGCATCGAGTTAGTGAGGAATCGAGTTACCATGTTGGCCGAGCTGCGTCGGAGTGCCTCCCTGAGTGAGGTTTTAGCGGAATCAGAATCTGCGTCGCGTGATGTGCCGCCGCAGGCAAGACGATATCCGGTAGGCCAGGGGGTGGGGTGGATGAAGTTTGAGCCACTCCCACGCAACGCATCCCGCTCTTCGACCAGGCCGCAACGAGCCAACCCACCTGCGACCCTGACGGTGCCTTGGACCGCAAACGCGAGCACGGAGCACGTTAAGATTGCACTTGCCGAGTTCTGCGTCTTCGACAATACTTCACCGCCGCTGGCGACGCGGGAAGACGAAAGAGCAGAAGGAACGGCACAATGGGACTCTATCAAAAAGTGCACATGTCGATTCGCGCCCACCGTTACCTTTGGAAAGGTGAGCCCGACGAGTGCCGCTTTGTCTGTGACTGTCTCATGCCAGGAGCAGTTGCCGTGGATGTCGGCGCTCACAAGGGTGCCTTTACGTATTGGATGTCAAGCAAAGTAGGTCGCGAGGGTCACGTCTATGCTTATGAGCCGCAGCCTACCATGTCCGACTATCTGACCAGCTACGCCAGCGGATGCCGCTATCGTAATGTTACTGTTGCCCCGGTTGCTCTATCCGACAAGCGCGGGCGAGCCAACCTCGTCATTCCGTCCGGCTCCACCTGCTGGGCGCATCTGCAATCCAGCAACCATTCCGACAGCGGCCAGGTAATCGATGTACCTCTCGAAACGCTGGACGCTCACTTGCAATCCCTCAACGTGCGGCGCCCAGTCGAGTTCATCAAATGCGACGTGGAACTGCACGAGTTGCCGGTGCTCCGTGGAGCGCTCGAAATCCTGCAACGCGATCGCCCGCTGTTGCTCGTTGAATCACATCACTTGCTGCGTCAACCCGCAGCCGGCAACACGACCTTCCTTTTCTTGCAAGAGTTGGGTTACGTCGGACACCTCTTCTACAACCGCGCTCTCGTACCACTGGACGAGTACTCGATCGCGATGAAGCTACGTGAGGACCAATCCGTCCAGAACTTTGTATTTCTGCACCCGGAATCGATTGCCTTGATCAGTGCCAAGCCGCCGTACGCTGTGAAACGCCTAGTGTCGCATGGCTCTGCTGCAGAGGGCCTTCGTCGCGTGGCGTAATCTAGCACTCTGGCGGCGCGATACGAAGTGAATCGCCAGGCCTCGATAAAGCAGATGCAATTCGCCGCGGCTTCACAACTGGTTGCGGATCATCGGATTCAAAGGCACGTGGTCTCATCCAGAGATGCGGACGATTCCTGAGACACGAAGCGGTTGAGTTCCTACGGCCGTCGCTCACTCTGATCCAGTTGCATTTCGTTACGGCGGGAGTTCCTTTTCGCTCCGTTTCGTCATTCGCCGATGGTCTTCGAGGTTTCAGCCACAGCCTCGGCGAACGCTTTGCCGATTTGGGCCATGATCTTGGCGGAACCCATGTAATGGTAAGCGGCGTTCGAGGTGCCTGCGCGAAAGATCTTGAGTTCCTTCGCGGTGAACGTGTCTGCAGTGAATGCATCCAGAGCCTTCTTTCGCTGGTCACCACTCAGACTTTTGTCTTGGTTCAAACTCCGGCTCTTCGCCCGAACCTTGTCCCATCTCGCCGCAAGTTCGGTGAGTTCGAGATCCCAATATCTTTCTGTCAGCACCGCAGTTACGTTTCCTTCAAATTCCGGCATGGCTGCCGGCGCGGCCATGGCTTTGCGAAACTCGCCGTGAATGCCTTTGTACCGTTGCTGATCGGGCCCGTACTTTTCGATGGGGCCGCCGACTCCCAGGACGCCGATCACCAACGGCATGTTTGGTGCGGCCAGATCTTTGCGCACATCGCGAATAAAATGTGCCAGCACTTCGCTGTATTGGTCGTAGCCAGCGGGGTTGCCCCGATTCGGGTAGACTCCTCGGTCCACCATATCGTTCCATCCTTGGAACCAGACGAAGCCGACCAGTTCGTAGCCCGCTTTCGCATCGTATCCAGGATAGACCCGCTTGATGTCCTTCAAGACCTTGTTGACGTGCTCCATCATCAGTTGGTAGTAATGGCCCGTCACTTTGGCTCGATCTTCCCTGGCCGCGGCGATGTCTTTGCCTTGCTCCTTGAGTCTCTTCAACTGCTGCTCGTTGAATTCGTACGGCCCTGCACTCGGCGGGCGGAAATCGGTGTGCAGCGACTTGCCACCCCAAGCGGTTTTGATGATCAGAATCGGCTCATCAACGAGCTTTTGCATGTAGATCCCGAAGGTGAACTCCGGCCCGATCTTGGGGCCGCCGCCGGCCGCTCCAAAGCCCGCCGTCAACTTGCCCTGCCGCTGCTCGGCGGCACTACCAAGCGACGAGATCCACACGTTATCGCAAACGCGGTGTGTCCCATCGGCGGCGCGCATCTCTTTCAGGATCGGTGCCGTTCGGGTATCCATGCCAATATGGTCGAAGGTCCGCACATGAGCATGTCCCTGCATGTTGGACTGGCCGGCCAGGATGTAGACCTTGAGAGGCTTTTCAGCGGCAGTGGCAACGGCATGGAAACTTAAGAGGCTAATTAGACCTGTTAACAGGATTGTGGTTGTTCGTCGCATTGTGATCTCGTTTCGTTGTTGTGTGATGGATTATTGCAGTGGAGAACCAATCCCGCCACATGTTTTTTGGCGAGTTCCACTTTGTCATGGTCGGTTGTTTGTCACTCATTCTTGTTGTTCAACAACTTGACCATGCCACGCCCAAGGGCGTCGCCGACCATCATGTAGGTTTCGGCATTTTGGTTGTAGTGGAAGCCCTGGTTTCGGGGAGAGACCGACACGTCCTTCCAAAAGTCCCGCGTTTCAACAGTTAAGACATTGCTGGCAAACTCCGGGTATTTGCCCTTTTCTCCGCTGAGGGCGAGTTGTGCGTTGGCGACGGCGAGGTGAGGGCCTTTCATTTCCCAACCGCCAAATCCAATCGTCCCGATAACGAACGGTGCTTTCGGCGCTTTGAATTCCTTGCGCAAGGTTCTAATTAGATGCACCAGGTTGTGCTCGTAGCGACTGGCATGGGCTGGATTTCCGTCCTTGTGTCCCTGCCACCAGACAAAGCCTGCGATTTCATAATCCTGGTTCTTGTACTGCGGGAAATGGGTGGCAAAGTTGTCGAGGACTTCGTGAACCGCCTTGAAGCAATCATCGTATTGCTTGCCGGCATACCAGTTCACCTTCTTCTTTGGCTCACCTTCGATCCATGACGATGGTGTGTCCTTGTATCCGGCATACGTCCGGCCTTCGTAGGTAAAACGTTCGCTCCCCGGCGGCAGGAAATCCCACCCCAGGCTTCGATTGCCCTGGGAGGATTTGAGGATGATAACCGGTTCGTCGTGATAGTACCCCATAATGTGGCCAAACTGAAGTTCAGGGCCGATCTGGTTCCTACCAGCGCCGCAACCGACGGTCAGCCATTTGCTGGCCGTCGCGGTGACAAGCCCTTTGTACCAGACGTCATTTCGTGCCGTGTAGTCTCCCTTGTCGTCAACGAGATGAGGAAACTTTCTGTTCTTCACCAACGTGTCCAGGGTTCCGGGGATGTCCGTTCTCCACCACCACCCCAACCCATTGGCCGCCTTGGTCAGGAATGTGATCTTGAAAGGGTATTTCTTTCCGCCGTCGATTTCGAAATCGGCATGTTCGTCCTCCTTTCCGACGTCTTTCCTGTAAACCTCGATTCCATCGAGTTCCATGATGTTGAAGGTGGACGCCTGGTAACCGGGATTGAATCTATAAACGCCGGAAGTCTTCAATTCGATAAATCCCCGGACGACTTGCGTTCCACCACCGGGGAAGGGCGTCGGTTTGACACCGCCGTAAACCGGCAGCGCTTTGGTTTCGATTGAAGTCAACTCATCGTAATTAGCGTTGGGCGACCACGGGCCCTCATAGACCGAAACGGTTGCGTCGGTCACGCCCGACCATCGAGTACCGCCGGCTCGTACCTGGCCAATCCCCACCATGTTTGACTGGCCCGACAGGATGTAGACCTTCACGGGCTTATTAGTGACAGGTGGCTTTGTGTCTGGATTGGGCAGTTGTTTGGGGATGTCCGTCGCCACGGCATCGTAGACGGACATCAGCAACGTCAAGGCAGTGACGTTTAACAGGATTGTAATTCGAACGTTCATCTGGATTCCCTCACTTGGTTAGTGTTTCCTCCATCGCGCGGCCGAGTGCGTTGCCGGCAACGGCCTGATAAGTTTGGTGGGATTCACTCTTCGTTCCACCCGGTGCTGATCGCGACATTCGACGGGGCACGCTAGCAGCGACGATGACCAAGCTGCCGGCGCGTCACTAGAACGATGTTCTCGTTTTGCATGTTGGAGGATATTCGGCATCGTTCCTGCCGGCAAGTTGCTTGGGAATGCAACCACGCCATCTTCAAGAAGTGGTGAGAACTCGCTAAACTGCGGGCGAGATTCAACCTACATCGAGCGAGACGTCGATTGTGTCGAACAACGTGGTTCAGTTTCTGGTGTCCGTCGTCCAGTTGTATTCACTTGTCGTGTTGGCGCGCGTGATTCTGACGTGGTTGCCGAATGTCAGCCGCTCGAATTCAATTGTCGAGTTCATCTATCAGATTACCGAACCTGTGCTGAAGCCTGTCCGCGAAGCACTGCCAGCCATGGGGTCGTTTGATTTTTCGCCCATTGTGGTCCTGATTGGGCTGCGGATCCTGACCGTCATGCTGGAGCGCATGGGGGGTGGAATGTGATTCTGCGGCAGCAAACCGGGTTCTGTCCAAGGGAATTCGCTTTCCATTCTCACTGACGGCAAGATTTCTGCGGTTTCAGGCCGCGTGGGGCACGGTGGTGCGACAGGTTCGTCTTGCCGCACCATCCGGATCGGCGATAAACTCCTGGCCGGAATCTATTCGAGTGCGCGCCTATAATAAGGCCGTACGTGCCCCCGAGTGGTAGTCGCCATGCATGCAGCACTAGTAATCTGTCTGGCTCTGGTCAGCGCTCCACGACCCACCGACACGGCGCTGGTCTGCCCGGACGAGTTCTTGCCGGCTTTACAGCCCTGGATCGAGCATCGACGGGCCCAGGGACATCGGTTTGTTCAAATCTCCAATACGTTGTCCGCAACACAACTGCGCGACGAGATTCGCCGTCAGGCGACGTTGCATCCGTTGCGATTTGTGGTCTTCGTTGGTGACGCCGATCCTCTGGCAACCACCAGCCAGAAGTTGCTCGCGAGGTCCGTGCCGACCCAACTGTCCAAGGCGAAGATCAACGTGCAATGGGGATCCGAACCTGAGATTGCTTCGGATATGCCATTTGCCGACCTGGACGACGATCATATTCCAGACTTGGCCATTGGCCGCTTGACTGCCGATGATCCGCAACAACTTGCGGTGATCGTCAAGAAGATCTTGGACTATGAAAATCACACGGACAGCGGGCAGTGGTGTCGGCGTCTGAGCGTGGTGGCGGGAGTTGGCGATTTCGGCGGAATTGTAGACAAAGTCCTGGAAACTGCCACGAAGAAGTTCCTGACCGAGGGTATTCCATCTGGATACGCGATGTCGATGACGTACGGAAGTTGGCGCAGTCCCTATTGCCCGGACCCGCGGACGTTTCGCGCCGCCACGATGGATCGACTCAATGAAGGGTCATTGTTCTGGATTTACATTGGTCACGGGCAACGGCGCTACTTGGATAGCATTCGAGTTCCTGGTCGCGCGTTTCCGATCTTTGACGTCGATGATGTGCGTGAATTGCAACGCGCAGGCGGCGCGCCGATTGCCGTTTTTCTGTCGTGCTACGCTGGTGCCTTTGACGAGCGACGCGATTGCCTGGCGGAGGAGTTGTTGCGCAGTCCTCAGGGGCCCGTGGCAGTCTACGGTGGTTCGCGGGTCACGATGCCTTACGCCATGGCGGTGATGGGCATCGAAATGATGAACGAGTGTTTTCAACATCGCCGCGTCACGCTGGGCGAAGTTGTGTTGCACGCCAAGCAGCGGATGGCAAAGTCCATATCAGAGAAACCTGTGGACACGAACCGAGCCATGTTGGATGCGATCGCCAAGGTAGTCAGCCCCGCGCCCGATCAATTGGACGCAGAGCGAATGGAGCACCTTTTATTGTTCAATCTGATCGGCGATCCGCTGCTCCGCATGAAGCACCCGCAGGCGTTGGAAGTGAGTGTTCCGAAGAGTGCTTACGCCGGGGAGCGGATTACGATTGTCGGCACGGTTCCATTCGGCGGGCGTTGCACGTTAGAGTTGGCTTGTCGGCGCGACCGAACGCGGCAGGTGTTATCCCAACGGTCGTCGTTTGTCCCTACAAACGCCGCACTTGCCGCCTATTCCGAAATGTATGCACAGGCGAACGACCGCCGTTGGACTTCGGAGGTGTTTGCGTGCCAGGCGGGGCAGTTCCAGCGCGAACTAGTCGTACCGGCAGATGCGACGGGGCCATCGCATGTACGCGTCTTTGTCGAAGACGGCGGACGATTTGCACTCGGTTCCGCCGATGTCTATCTGCGACGTTCAAAGCCGGCATCTGAAGAGCCGGCATCTGAAAAGCCAGCGCCTGAAAAGCCAGCGCCTGAAAAGCCGGCACCTGAAAAGCCAGCGAAGACACCGCCGTAGGTTCGGTCGCTCGACAGAACGATGGCCAGCGATCATCCGACGTCTTACCGTGGCCCGACTGCCGCAGGCAAACTAGCAGGCAAACTCCGTGTACCGTTCGCCGCTACGGCACACGGAGTGTGCCTACGACTATCAAACACGTGCGCACGGCGCGTGGGAGTGACAAAGAGAGAGCCTAGCGCGGACGTTCCGATTTCGCGAATTGCTCAGTTCACTTGACAACGAATTGCGCAACGGTGCGGCGCAAAGCAGCAAAGCAACCGTTGCGCGAGCTCTGTGGAGTAGGGGCCGAAACTCGTTGCTCTTATCCCTTACGACGAGTAAACTCAGTGCGATCCCACCGCACCCGCAGACGAGATACCCAGATGTCGTGTATTCCCCGCCGTCGATTCTTGTATTTGGTTTCAGGCAGTGCCAGCCTGGCCGTCACCTCGCCCCTGCTGGTCTCGAAGTTTCACCAGAACAACGGTCCAGATGACTTTCGAACCGGTGCGTTGCGTCCCGTGAAACGGAAGTCTTGGGCCCTTGGTTCGACGGTGACGATGACGGCACTACACCAAGATACCGCCATCGCCTCAGCCGCCTTGGAGGCTGCGTTTTCCGAACTGGAAACGGTCGAACAGGTGATGAGCATCTACCGGCCCGAGAGCCAGTTATGCCGTTTGAATCGAGATGGCCGGTGCGACGATCCGCATCCCTATTTGATCGAAGTCTTAGAAGCGGCAGCGGCGATGTCACAACGGACGCAGGGAGCATTTGACGTCACCGTTGAGCCGTTGTGGCAATCCTATTGGCAAGCACATTCCCGCGGGGCGCAACCAACGGCTGCTGAAATCGCCTCAGCCTGCCGGCGCGTCGACTGGCGACATGTGGAAGTTACCGAAAGGCGAATCCGGTTGCTGCGAGCCGGCACGGCGGTCACTTTGAACGGAATCGCGCAAGGCTACGCCGCCGATCGCGCGAGTGAGGCCTTGCGGCGACATGGTGTCGATCAAGCGTTAATCGACACCGGCGAGTTTGGCGCGTTGGGCCAAGGATCGGATGGCGATGGTTGGAATGTCGGCATCCAACATCCTAGACACGCCGACGCCTTTGTCGCCATCGCTAATCTAGCCGGACGTTGCCTGGCAACTTCGGGCGACTATGCCACCAGCTTCGACAAGTCGTTCACGACGCACCACCTGTTCGATCCACACTCGGGTCGCTCGGCATCCGAATTGGCCAGTGTATCGATCGTCGCCGAATCGGGGCTCGCCGCAGACGCGCTATCAACGGCGACATTTGTGATGGGATTCGACGCCGGGCGACAGCTCGTCACCGACACTCCTGGAGTTGATGCCCTGTTTGTGACAAAAAACGGTCAGACGTGGACAAGCCCCGGGTTCCCTATTCATAGAAAGGTCTAACAGCTTGATACCACGCGGACCCACAATTGCGGTTGTCTTCTGCATCGCTGGCTTGATGTCATCAGGCTGGTGTGCTGCGGCGGACATCGTTGAGTTCCTCAGCGGTGCCAAGGCGGAAGGAACGGTCAAGGCGATTCGGAAGGCGGACAAGGAATTCGACATTGAGATCAAGATTGGCACTCGGACCTTGGTACGGACGTATTCCTTCGACAAAGTTCGCGCCGTAACCATGAAAGGCAAGCGGTTCGTCTTGACCCCATTTTCTGACGAGCCGAATGTCTCGGGCGCATCGGGCATCCGCACTCGTTCTCAGGTTCTTCAGCTGATCGACAAGGTCGGACGTACGCCACCTGATTGGTTTGCAGCAACACCGCTGACTTATCCCAAATCACTCGATCTGTCCTGGCCGCTGAAGCCGCCCGGCAAAGGTTGGAACAATCAGAAGAACATCGGTCAATACATGTGGGATGTGATTAATCCAAATCCCGGCCGTTGGCGTTCGGGTGTGCGGTTGGTTCACCACGAGATGACGCTTCACGAGAAGGACCCCGTGTTGTTGCAGCGTGACATGAAGACGCTCGGCACGATGTACTTTCAGTTGTTTCAGGATTATCCGCGCGCGGCGTTTTGGTTTCACCAGGCCAGAATTGGCAAGGGCGAAATGAACAGTGTCCTCTTGGGGGAATGTTATTGGCGAATGGGGAATAGGAAGATGGGGCTGGACATGTTGGCTTCAAACCGTTTGCCGCTGCAGGCCGTCAAACTGTACGGTGACATGGGAGAAACGGACAAGGCGCAACGGTTGGCCGAAGCGTTTGCCAAGATTGGCAAGCCGCACGAGGCGTATCTACTGGCCGGTGATGCGTGTCGCGCCGCGGGACGGCTCTCCCGCGCGATTGACTACTATCAGAAAGTTCTCGACGTGAAGGACGCTCAAAACAAGGATCACGGCATCCGCTACCATGGTCGCGCCAGAGACAGCATTGAAGCGATCAAGCTGTTCGACCAAGCCAACGTCGCACGAGTTGCCGATGGCACTTACAGAGCGTCGAGCATGGCGTACGTCGGGAGTTTAGAGGTTGAAGTTCGCGTGGCCAACGGGCAGATGACCGCCGTCAAGGTGATCAAACATCGCGAAAAACAGTTTTATGCGGCGCTCACCGACACGCCTCGCCAAGTCCTGGAGAAGCAGTCTGTGCAAGGAATCGACGCGACGAGCCGCGCCACAATTACGTCACAGGCGATTGTGAACGCGACTGCCAAAGCGTTGGCCAAGGGCTCGCCATGACGTCCGCAGGTGGTGGACCGTCAGTGCGACGACGCGTCATGGGCGTTGTCCTGATGCTGCTGGGTGTGGTCTGCTTCGTCGTTGCGCGGCGTCAAGCCGTTGCGGAAAATTGGCAGTTGGACTGGCTCGCTGCATCTGCCGCGCTGAGCGGTTCATGGTTGATTGGCATGGTCGCAGCGATGACGTTGCTGATCATCGGTGGACTGCTGGTCGTGACCGGTTTGTTTTCCACGGCGAGCACTGCCGCCGCGATGCGTTTGGATTGGCACGTTCCATTCTTGCGCAAGAAGAAGGCCAAGGAAACGTTGACACCGACTGCACCGCTCGTCCGATTGGCCCGTCGCGTGCTACCGGCTGCGTGGTTTGCGAATCGCGTGACCGGCAATCCAGGCCACATTCGTCTACTACTCAAGTGGTTCGGACATTCGGTGCTGTCTTCGCCGCTCCGCCGCGTCGTTCAGGTGACTTGCCTGATCCTGTTTTTGGTGCTGTTCTTCTATGTCTGTTGGCCATATAGCGCGCGACCCGCGGCCGAAGGCGTGCGTTCTGTTGGTTGGAAGTTCGCCGAATTTGATCAAAAGGATGGTGAGTTTCGCTTTTCGCATACGCGGGACGTCGAGATTCCTGTCCAACCTGGTGGGCGCGTGTATGTTATTAGCGACGTTGGACGGACGTCCATCGCGGATGCGGTTGTCTTCTCACTGGCTCGGGCCGAACCACGTCGCGCCGCTTTGGTCCCTGTGGACGCCCTGACCGCCGTCGAGTTTGATGCGTTTCTGATTGGTAACGGTCAGTGGACTCTGTGCGACCAAGACCCCAATCGCTGGCCGTCTCACTATGCGGATGACCTGGCGATCAAAGAACGCTTGCCGGCCGAACTGTTCTTGATGATCGACCCGCTGGTCAGTTTGTCGACGGCGCTCGCGGCGCGCAGCTGGGTTTGGTCGCTAAGCGGCGCTGCCGCGATCTTGATTGTCTGCGTGCTGATTCCACGCGGCTTCTGTGGATACCTTTGCCCGCTGGGAACCGTAATCGACCTGTTTGATTGGGCTGTGGCCAGTCGGGTGAAACGTCTCCGCGTGCCCGACGACGGTTGGTGGGTGCACCTAAAATACTACCTGTTGGCCGGCACGTTGTTCTCCGCCCTGTTTGGCGTGTTGGTGTCCGGCTTTGTGGCGGCGATTCCCGTGTTCACGCGGGCCGCACTCTTTTTAGGTGAGCCCCTGCAGAGCGGCGCAATGCGAGGTTGGCACTTAGTCCCTGCGATCAACACCGGGCAGGTCTTTTCCGTCGTCCTGTTCGCCTTGATTCTTGGATTGGGTTTCTTGCGTCCCAGGTTCTGGTGCCAATATGTGTGTCCCAGTGGCGCGGTATTTTCGCTCGGCAACCTGTTTCGCGTGACCGAAAGGAAGGTCGAATCGACTTGCATCAACTGCAATAAGTGCATCGAGATCTGTCCATTCGACGCCATCAAGCCAGACTTCACCACGCGCGTTACCGATTGTACGTTCTGCCAGACTTGCGGCGGCGTCTGTCCAACGCATGCCATCAAATTCGTTGAACGCTGGAACCTGGTCGAGTTGAAGGTTGCAAATGACCCGCCGACGGGCGAGACATCGTTGGGGCGGCGTGGTTTCCTGTCTCTGGCCGCTGGTGCCGCCGCCGCTGTAGCCGGTGGTGGCGCAATCGCCGCGGCCACCAAGGCAACCGGCGCGCGGCTATCCGAATCAGACGCCATCGTTCCCGTTCGCCCGCCAGGTAGTGTTCCTGAACAGGACTTTCTGCAGCTGTGCATCCGCTGCGGCGAATGCTTCAAAGCCTGCCCGAACAACGTGCTGCATCCGGAAGGATTTCAGCAGGGATTTGAAGGGCTCTGGACGCCGCTGGTGAATGCCGATTGGGCGGGCTGTGCGCCAAGCTGTAATGCTTGCGGGCAGGTCTGTCCCACCGGGGCGATTCGCCCGTTGCCGATGGAAGAAAAACGGGTCGCGCGAATGGGCCTGGCGATTGTTAACCAGCAGACGTGTTTGCCGTTGGCCAATCGCGAAGCTTGTCAATTGTGTGTGGATGAATGCGAAAAGGCTGGCTACGGTGCGATCGAGTTCACTCGGGTTCACACGCAGCTCGACGACGACGGCCTCCCGATCGAAGCGTCTGGCTTCCTGGCACCAGTCGTCCTGCCAGACAAGTGCGTCGGTTGCGGCCTGTGCCAAATGCGTTGCCACTTGGACAACGGCAAGAATAAGCATCTCCTGGATGGATCTGCGATCGTCGTCGAGGCTGGAACCGTCAGGGAAGATCGGCTGCAAAGGGGATCCTATTTGAAGTTGCGCAAGATCGAGAAGAGAAGACAAGACGAGCAGCACCGTAGCGACTCGGCGAGCGGTTCCTATTTCGTGCCGGAACTTGGAAGCGAATCCAAAGCGGAAACGCAGTCGGCCCCAATCGATTCAGAGAATCCGTTTGGGCTTCCGTAGAGCTAGAGTGGCCGTCACACCTGATTCGTTTCACCGGCCGCTGTGTCGCTTCTCAGTCATAGTCGTTGTTCGCTCCGCGAACCAGGGCAATGTGCTGAACTACACTTTCGGCAACAGCGACAACACGGACTGGCTTGGTCGCGGGATCACGTGTGCGGCGATCAGAGTTCCCAGTCCGTCGACTTTGCACCTGGCTGCTTCGATGGCTGCGTTGACCGCGGCGACATCCCCCTTGATGACGACTGTGACATAACCGCCACCAAGTTTCTCCTTGCCCACGACTTCGACACTGGCTGCCTTGCACGCTGTGTCGATCGCTTCAAACACCGCGGTGAACCCCTGGGTCTCAATAAAGCCGAGGGCGAAGGATGTGGTTTGTGTCACGGTTGATTGCTCCAAACTGTTTTTCTTGTTCTTGGTGGCTGCCGTTGGAAAGTGAACGACGTCTTGCTGGATGAGCGGGTTGTTTTCTGAGGGACTCTCGATCGCTTTCCAGGCTCCAGAATCGGGCCGGTTGATCACATCCTTGACCGGTTGGCCGCCCATGCCGGCAGCGATGCGATATCCCGTGTCGAGCGCTGTGTTGAGCTGGTCTGGGGAACCGGAAAGTTTGATGATGATCCCCAAGAAGTCGTTAATCTCGGCCTGGATGACGCGAATGCCTGCGGATTTCTCCATCGCGTCCAGCGCGACCATGGCAGGCGTGTAGCCCGTCGTTTCCAGCATTCCCAGCGCGTCATTCACGATTGCATCCGCATCCAGTGGCAAGACAGCCGGCGCGTTCCCGTTTCGCGATCCGTGTCCTAAACTATAGGTCACTAGGATTGGCAGCTGTACCCTTGTGCCACATCCAGTTTTGATTTTGGGGTTGAAGAAGAATGTTCGCCTGGCGAGATAGTCGTTGATCGATCCACGATCAATTCGCTTGGTTCGTGGAGCGAACCACGACAATCAAGTTCGACAACCCTAATTCTTAGTCTTGACAGAGCACTAGGCGATTTGCGATAGCACGTAGGGGCCTTTGGGGATTACGGCGACGGTTGCCGCTTGGCCATACTCGTCAATCGACTTGGCCAGCGCTTCTTCGACCGAGGGTGCGGATTCGACGAAGAGTCTGTTGATTGTCTCTGGTGCCAGGCCATCGCTGACGATCTTGACTTTCGCTTTGCGACAGACCTTGGCCAGCTCTTCAAGTTGCCACTGGTCCATGACAAAATAGTCTTTGCCCAAGATGCGTTCCATGAACACTTCCAGAGTGGGATTGTCCAGGAACAGGCTTCGGAACTCCGGACTGCCGATGCCTTCGCTCAGGCTGGCGGCCAGGATGATCGTGCCGCCTTGTTTGACGATGGGGAGCGCGCCCGTCAGGCCTTTGACTGCCTGGTAGAAGGTCGTGTCCAAGGGATATCCCGCACAGCTGGTGACGACAATATCGACGGCTTGGGGAATCGTGTCGGTGACGACGCTGCGGACGAATTCAACTCCCTTGAGGAACGCTGCTTCCATGTCGCCGGCGACAAATGCGAGTGGCCGACGTTGGGCGTCGATGACCACGTTGGCGATAAAATCACAGCCGGCCTTCTTGGCGATCCAACTATTCTCTTCGTGGACAGGATTGTCTTGCAGGATTCCACAATCCGCGTTGGGACTCTCCAGAAAATCCGGGCCATGCCAAACTTTGACGGTCTCCAGTGCTGCAATGCCGGGACAAATCAGCTTGCGGCCACCTGAAAAACCTGCCATCAGGTGAGGTTCAATCAGGCCCACCGTGATTTTCAGATCAGCTTCGATGTAGCGTGAATCGATCCAAATCGGAACGCCGCGCGGGCTATCACCCAGGTGCGTGTGTTCTTCGAGAATTTGGCCATGGTGGTTTTCGATCCGATAGCTCTCGGCAATCTCTCGACCGACAATTTCAACCAGCTCTTCGCCTTCGTTGGGACGGTGCAGGCCGGTGGCAATCAGAATCAAGATGTCTTGCCGCGCGATTCCACTGGCCTCGAGCGTTTCGAGCAGTGGCCTCAAAATCAGCTCGTTGGGAACCGGCCGCGTGATGTCGCAGATTACGATGCAGGCGTCACTGCGACCATGGGCGATCTCCTCCAGAGGTGGCGTCTCGATGGGCGCGGCGTAGGCCCGGCGAATGACGGCGTCCGGGTCGTCCAGCGGCGGCGCGTCCTTGTAGGCTAACGTGCGGACCGGCCTGTCGTCCGGCAATTCGACGTCCAACCCTGTTCGGCCATACTCGAGACGCACGCGCATACAGGAATTCCCAAAAACAAGCGAGGGAAAGAGAAAGTGAAGGTCAGCAGCTTGTTGAACGCGTCCAGACTTGTTGAGCGCGTCCAGAGAGATTCTCCGGGCGATTCTACGTCTTGGCGATGTCCTCGCCCGCGGCCTCGCCCTCACCCTCGCCCTCTTCCTCTTCCGTCTTGGCCTTCTTCTTCTTCTTTAGCGCGAGCTTCTGCACGCGGACCTTGGGCAGGCCATGAACCGAATCCCCATCTAACCAGCGGTCGGCGGCTTTCAGTTTCTCGATTCGCTCGGCACGCGTCAGCACATTACGGGTACGCATCATTCCCGTACGAACTCTCAAGCTCTTGTCGATTGTCATCTCTGATTATCCGGCATTTTAAATTTCGCAGAATCACACACTATAAGGGCGGTTTAGGCTGCTTGCAACCGCTGTCGGTGACACATTGTTGCCTCCAGTGGGGGGATCGTAACGTTTTTGAGGACATGGAGGTTGGTCATTGCGAGTTGGTTTGCCCCATGATATGATCTTGTTATTGAGATACAGTCTCATTCCTGAGTTCCCCCGAAAACTGCCGTGTCCAACGTCATTCCACTGCATTTTCTGTCTCGAGGCGAAGTTGCCGAGATTGACCAACTGGTTGGCCGGGTGGACGAGGTCCATCGTTTGGAAGAGCTTGGATTGCGAAGCGGGGTGGTCGTTGAGATGCTTCAGCCTGGCACGCCCTGTATCGTCGGCCTTGCCGGGCACCGTCTTTGTTTTCGCCAAAATGATGCCGTAGGAATCCTGGTGCGAGCGGGAGCAACGCGTTGAGCACGTTGGCGGAGGTGTCGGTCGGTCAGCGTGGCCAAGTGACGGGCATTCTGGGAACAGACGAGATCAGTCTGCGTCTCTTGGAGATGGGGCTCACGCCGGGTGCTGAGTTCTCTTTGCTGGGCGTTGCCCCGCTAGGCGACCCGATTGAAATCGAAATTCGCGGGTACCGATTGAGCTTGCGGAAGAGCGAGGCTGCCCGCGTTTCGGTTGCGACCCAAGAATGATCCGTCCAGTCCCGCTATGAGTTCTGTTGCATGTCAGCTCTCCAAGATGCGTCAAGAATCACAGTCGCGCTGATTGGCAACCCCAACACCGGGAAATCGACGCTGTTCAGCGCACTCTGCGGTGTGCGTCAGCGGATTGGAAATTTCCCTGGAGTAACCGTCGAGAAAAAGGTCGGTCAAACCAGTTTTCACGGTCAGTCGTTCTCGATCGTCGACTTGCCTGGTTCTTACAGCTTGGCGCCAAGGTCGCCGGATGAGATGGTGGCAGTGGACGTGTTGCTTGGCAGGCAGGGCGATGTCGATACTCCCGACGTCATCTTGTGCATTGTTGATGCGAGCAACCTGGAACGAAATCTCTACTTGGTCAGTCAGGTGCTTGAATTGGGGCGTCCTACCGTGTTGGCCCTCAACATGGTGGATGTCGCTGACGAAAAAGGAGTGAGCGTCGACGCTGTCGCGCTGGCCGAGCGGTTGGGGATCGCGGTTGTTAGAGTTCAAGCCAACAAACGGCTCGGCCTGAACGAGCTCAAGCAGGCGTTGGGGGCAGCGGTCGATGCGCAACCACCGCGGCATCCCAGTCCGTTCCCCGCAGCATTTCAGCAGGAGGTCGAGCTGCTGCTCCGCACAGACACGCTTCCTCACTATTTGGCCGAACGCTTGCTGTTGGATACGAGCGGCTATCTTGCTTCGACAAAAATTCCAGGGGTTGGGGAAGATACGCACGCCGCTGTCAACGAGGCTCGCCAACGGCTGAACAAAGCCGACATACCGATTCCTGCGATCGAGGCGATGTGCCGGTATCGGTGGGTCGGCAATGTCACTAAAGGGATCTGCGAACGGACACAGACACGCAAACGTGGCCTGACCGATCGCATCGACCAAGTGCTCACGCACCGCTGGTTGGGTACCCTGTTGTTCGCACTGGTCATGGTGCTGATGTTCCAATCGGTGTTTTATGTAGCCGATCCCGCTTCGGCACTGATTGACCGAATAAACGGCTTCGCCAGTGATTTGGTTGTGCGCACAATGGCCCCTGGGGCGTGGCGTTCCTTGCTGATCAGCGGCGTGATCGAAGGAGTCGGCGGCGTACTGGTATTTCTGCCGCAGATCTTTGTACTATTTCTGTTCATCGCGATCTTAGAAGACTGCGGCTATATGGCTCGGGCCGCATACCTGATGGACCGTCTGATGAGCCGTGTAGGGCTCAGTGGCAAGTCATTTATCCCGTTACTTTCTTCGTTTGCCTGCGCAATCCCTGGGATCATGGCAGCGCGGGTGATCGAGAATCCAAAGGACCGGCTGGTCACGATATTGATCGCGCCGTTGATGAGCTGCAGCGCGCGGCTGCCTGTGTACACGCTCCTGATCAGTGCGTTTATTCCAGACCAGCGGTATCTGGGCAATGTGATCGGTCTAAAAGGAGTGACCATGTTCTGCATGTATGCGATTGGGATTGTCGCGGCGATGCTGGTTGCGCTGGTTCTGCGCCGCACGCTTGTGAAGGGGGCCGCCCCGCCTTTCGTGATGGAGTTGCCAAGTTATAAGTTGCCGGGGTTGGACATTGTGTTGTATCGAATGCTCGACCGCGGTTGGTCATTCGTGCGGCGCGCCGGCACGTTGATCTTCGCCATCACGATCGTTGTGTGGGCCGCCGGGTACTACCCACACAATCCGGCGAATATTGACGCCGAGCTTTTCGAAACGCAGGCCCAGTTGCAGACTAGTCTTGGCTTGTTGGACGGCGAAATGTCCATCGAGGCCGCGCCGCGCCGCGAGCGTTTGCAGGTCGAGTTGGCTGAGGTTGAAGGTCGGATTGCTGGCCAATACCTGCGGTACAGTGTGCTCGGCCGTCTCGGACAGTTTGTCGAGCCAGTGGTTAAGCCGTTGGGTTGGGATTGGCGAATCGGTTGTGCCGCCATCGCATCGCTGCCGGCGCGCGAGGTCGTGATTGCGACGCTCGGCGTGATTTACAACCTGGGCGAGGAGGAGAGTGAATCGTCGGAGACTCTGGCGCAGACCTTAAGGAAGGCGAAATGGGAGGAAAGTGGGCGGCTCGTCTTCAACACACCGGTGGCACTGTCGATCATGGTGTTCTTTGCGTTGTGCGCGCAATGCGCTCCCACGCTAGTCGTAATACGCCGCGAGACCAATAGTTGGCGCTGGCCCACATTCACATTTGTTTACATGACGGTTTTAGCGTATCTTGGGGCCTTGACCATGTACCAAATCGGGATGTTGTTTGTGGCAGCTTGACGGGATCCGTTGGCACACAATCCATTGGCAAGGGGCCCATCAAAGTGCGGTCTCAATAACGAGGGAAATCGTGCAGAATCTCTGGCAAGATGGCGCGGCGCTTGCGGTGGTTGTTGGTGCGGCAATCTACCTTGCCCAACGTGCCTGGTGCATACGATCTCCCTCTCGTGGATCAGGCTGTGCCAGCGGGTGTGCGGGCTGTTCGCCTGCGGGCGATCTGTCGGGTGCGTCGAATGCCAAGGGAGCGATTTCCGAGATCATCCCAATCCAACGGCTGCTGAAGAAGGTACGTACCGCCGACGAGGTTGGGGCCGAGCAAGTTGAGGTGAGAGAGTAGCTCGGATGTGCATCCGACCTTGATGGCGTCAGACCGCTCCGCAAGGCAGGTGCCATCGGTCGAGTCAAGGACGCCGTACAACATGCTGAGCACGCCGTGCGCCTATCAAGATTCCGGTTCGCTGACCGTCGCGGTGGCAGTGCAGGTAGCCGTGAATCCGAGGTCTGTTTCGATCTTAATTCTTTGTACAATCTTGCCCGTGGTTCCGTCGCCAACGAACTTCACGGGAATGAAGTGAAGCGATTTCTTTTCGACGGGTGCCTCACCGAATTCAAATCGCGAGTCCTCGCACTGAATGGCTGTGATTGAAAATGGCTTTTTGGCTCGCACCACCAGTTGTTTGGTCGCCAGGCCGTCAGGTTCCAGGTTTCCAATGAACAACGTTGCAGGACTTACGGTTAACGGAGACACGACGCGACCCTGCGTAAACAAGCGAATCCGTTGTGAGACGCGATCGTTCGAGACGACCGTCAACCGATCTTGGAAGAAGCCTGGTTCCGCATCGCCCTTTAGCCGCACAGTCATCTGATAGGTGACTCTTCCGCCCCGTCGCGTTGGTTCGGAAAGTTCGACCTGGAATGACTTGTTAGGGCTGGTCACGTCCACAATCTGCCAGTCACTTCGTCCGACGTGGCTGATTTCCACCGTCCGTTCGGCCGCGGTTGCCTGGTCGACTTCGCCAAAATTGAGTTCGCCTGGAGTGAACGTCACATCGTCACGAATGAACCCCGAGACGTTCAGCTGAACTTCCGCGTAATACGGCTTGTCGAAAATAACGGTGATGGTGGCGCTCTTTTCACCCAGAAAAGCCCTGGTGTTGTAGGTCGCCAGGATTTCGGTCGTCTCATGCGTCTTCAAATGGCGCTTCGCAATCGTGGGGGTCGTGCAGCCACAACTGCTCTGTATCGACGCGATGTGCGCGTCTTCTTTGTAGATGTTCTTGATTACAAAAGAGTGTTGCGCTTTGGCACCTTGCGGCACGGATCCGAATTTGTGCTCGGTGGTAGCGAACATCTTGACGGCCCAATCCTGCCCGTCGGCAAGAGAAGCCGTTGCCAACGGAAGCAGCAATGCCAGAAGTACTTTCCGAATCACCAGACACCATCCTTGTGAACTTGGAGCTTTGTTAGAAACGGATTGTCTGAACTCGAGGACCCTTCGTTTTAGAAGTTGCCTCAATCCTCCCGGCGGCAATCTCCCTTGGCCACCTCGAATCTACCGTGTGCCGATTTACTGTGTCAACGAAATCTGCAGACCACGTCGGTGATCTCCATTCGGCTTGATTCGGCAATATGGGGCAGAAATGATAGAATCTTTGGTATTACCTGCACGGTTGCCCGAGTTTACCTATTTTAAAATGTACTGGCTTCCGACGGGAATCTGATTCGCGCAAGATCCGTCAGAAGCTACGATGACACCGAGAATAGTCTGCCGGGAAAGCCGCATTTTGGTGCACAAGTCGGCAGTTTCGGGCGAAAGCAGCAGTCGCTCGGCAGATACAAGTTGCATTCCAGGCATACCCCAATGACGGATGCCCTCACCGTAGGACGAAGGATGTCGCGCATGAATAGGCCAAGAGTCGTCCAGTCAATCTGGTTCGTTGGTGCCGTCTGGTCGATTCTGACAGCGATCTTAGCGGCGGGGTGCTCAAAAGAATCTCCTCCACCGCCAGCTACACAGGATGCAGTTGTCGGGGCTGCCGCTGAAGAGATCGTGGATGAAATGGCCAACATTGCAGAGGAGGCCGCCGCAGAGGAGGCCGCACTGGCACCTGTCGAGTCGCCTCAGGCAGATGACGCGGCACGCAAGTCGGAATTCCCAACAGCTCCCAAAACTCGCGAAGGTGACGATCAGATCGCCCCTGCAGTCGAGCCGACTGACGAACGAACCGCCGAGCCGAGCGAGGCACGAGCGGACGAACAGGCTGGTGACGCCGATGCGGAAGCGCCTGCAGCCGGTGACGAGAACGGCCTCGAAGAAGTTCACCATCCGTTCCCTCTCCGCATTGCGATCCCCGATTTTCCGAAGGACATGCAGTGGCTGAATACCGGTGGACCACTCAGGAAACAGGATTTGAAGGGCAAATTCGTGATCCTCGATTTTTGGACGTACTGCTGCATCAACTGTTTGCACATTCTGCCGGAACTAAAAAAACTCGAAAAAGCCTATCCCGATCAATTGGTCGTGATCGGCGTTCATTCGGCCAAGTTCGAGACGGAAAAAGGGACCAAAAACATCGAAGAAGCAATTCTGCGGTACGAGATTGAGCATCCGGTGGTCAACGACCACGAACACCAAATCTGGAATATGTATGGTGTTCAGAGCTGGCCGACAGTGATGATGATCGATCCAGAAGGAAATGCCGTCTGGTACACGGAGGGTGAGATTCAATTTGAAGATATCGACGTGTTGCTCAAGTCGGCATTGCCGTATTACCGACAGAAGGGTTTGCTCGACGAAACGCCAATCCGTTTCGACTTGCTGGCTCACCGACAGGAACCAACTCCGTTGCGTTTCCCCGGCAAGATCCTTGCCGATCCGCCTGGAAATCGGTTGTTTATCACCGACAGCAACCACAATCGGATCGTCGTGACGACGCTCGACGGCACGCTGGTGACGATCATTGGGTCAGGAGCCCTGGGGCAGACCGACGGCGATTTTTCCACGGCCACGTTTGATCATCCACAGGGGGTCGCGCTGCACAACGAACTGCTGTACGTGGCGGACACCGAAAATCACATGATTCGGAAGGTTGACCTGAAACAGAAACAGGTCACGACCATCGCCGGACGGGGGTTTCAAGGGAGAAATGCCTGGCCAGGCCTTGATCGCAATGCCACGCTGGACACCTTGCCCGAGCGATACATTGCCAAGCCAAAGGAGTTCGCGTTAAACAGTCCGTGGGCCTTATGGGTGCACGGCGATGACTTGTACATTGCCATGGCGGGTCCACACCAGATCTGGAAAATGACGCTGGATGAGTCGGAAATCGGGCCCTATGCAGGCAACGGACGGGAGGACATTGTTGATGGTCCGTTGTTGCCGCGGCAGCCATCCCAACAGGGGTATTCGTCATTTGCCCAGCCCAGCGGTCTCACGTCAGACGGAAAACAGCTGTTCGTGGCTGATAGCGAAGGGAGTTCGATTCGAGCAGTTCCTTTTTCGTCCGACGAGCTGGTTTCGACAATCGTCGGGTCCGCAGACCTGCCTCATTCGCGGTTGTTTACGTTTGGCGACCAAGACGGGAAGCGAGAAGATGTCTTGCTGCAGCACGCGCTTGGCGTGGAATACTTCGGCGGCCGGATTTTCGTGGCTGACACCTACAACAACAAGATCAAGGTCGTGGACGCCAAGACGGGTGCAACGACCACGATCGCCGGGACTGGCGAGCCTGGCGCGAGCGACTCGCCGGCTCGGTTTGATGAGCCGGCCGGGATCGCGTATGCAGACGGTGTGCTGTACGTGGCTGATACAAACAACCACGTGATTCGGACGATCGACGTGGCCACCGGAAAGGTCGCGACGTTGTCGATCGAAGGACTCGAACCGCCTCAGATTTCCAAGCCCACGGCTACGCCGGACTTTACGAAATCGCCCCAGGTGAAAATCGACGCGGCGGCGGTGAAGTCGGACGATGGACGGGTCAACATGGCGATCGCCCTGGCATTCCCCGATGGTTGGAAGCTCAACAAGCTGGCTCCGCTGAATTACTGGCTTTCGGACGTCCAGGAGGGGGGGCCGGTTGCGGCAGATGCCGGCGGACAAGGTGCGATCGACGTTGACGGTGCGAACCTCAAGCTGAGCTTCCCTGTCACTGGTGAGGGAAAGGACACCGTGCAGGTGTCGCTTGTTTATTACTTTTGTCAGGAAGGGGGCGAAGGGGTCTGCAAAATGGGGACGGTCGTCTGGAATGTGCCGTTGGAAGTCGTCGCCGATGGAAAGCGGGATTCTGTGTTGCTTCCCTTTGAGGTTGGGCTCAACGGGCCGTAATGGTTCTGCCAACCGGCGGCACTGTCGCCTTCCCTCGCCATATTGGAGGTGAAAGTCGGTTTGATGTCGCCGCCCGCCGCCGCCAGCGGGCTTCCAACACAACTTAGAGAACCCATTGACAGCAACCAAGAGCGAGGATAAATTTGGCTGTTTGCCCCTGAGGCAAAACGTCGGCAGGTAGCAGCGGTAAGGAATCGGGTTCTGGCCCCTGTCACAAGAGGTGATGAGAACCTGGCTCCTGTCCGCTGGGACAGTCAGCCCACAAGGCTGGTCGATCTTTGACAATTTGGTTGTGAAGGTAAATGGCATCTTCGCGGAACGTTCAGTGTCGTAGGCGCAGGTCTACGGCGTCATGTTCGTTCTGCAATTTTGTTCTTAGTTTAGCGCTTTAGACGAATTGAGAATTGTTACTTGGATTATTAAGTGCGATCACCCGAGGGACGAAAGTCGTTCGGAGATTCATCGCGAGAGCTTTGGATTTAAGTGGTCAAGCTACTAAGGGCGCATGGGGGATGTCTTGGCATTGGAAGGCGATGAAGGGCGTGGAAGTCTGCGAAAAGCTCGGAGGAGTTGACAAACGAGCGTTGATCCCGAGGTTCCCGAATTGTTCCTGCGCTGAATACATAGGCGTGTGGAGGCTAACCTGGTGAACTGAAACATCTCAGTAACCAGTGGAAAATAAAGAAAAATCGATTCCGTAAGTAGCGGCGAGCGAAAGCGGAACAGCCCAAACCGCGGGGGTTTTCCCCTGCGGGGTTGTAGGGTCTTTCACATGGGAGTTACAAAGCAGTCGATTAGCGGAAGCTTCTGGAAAGTTGCACCACAGAGGGTGACGGTCCCGTACGCGAAAGTTGAACTGCCTCCCGAAGGATACCTGAGTAGGTCGGGTCACGTGGAACCCCGACTGAATCTACGGGGACCATCCCGTAAGGCTAAATACTCTCCGATGACCGATAGTGAACTCAGTAGCGTGAGTGAAAGATGGGAAGAACCCCTGTTAGGGGAGGATAGTGAACCTGAAACCATGCGCTTACAAGCGGTCGGAGCACTATGGCAAGCTTGCTTGCAATGTGTGACGGCGTGCCTTTTGCATAATGATCCGGCGAGTTACCGTTGGCGGCTTGGTTAAGTCTTTTCGGGACGTAGCCATAGGGAAACCGAGTGTTAATAGCGCGAAATTGTCGTCAGTGGTAGACGCGAAACCTGGTGATCTACCCATGAGCAGGTTGAAGCGCGGGTTATACTGCGTGGAGGACCGAACCCACTTGGGTTGAAAACCGAGGGGATGACTTGTGGGGAGGAGTGAAAGTCTAATCAAACCAGGAGATAGCTCGTTCTCTCCGAAATAGCTTTAGGGCTAGCCTCGTGCCACTATGCATTGGGGGTAGAGATACTGAATCGGATGGGGGCCCTTCCCAGGGTACCCCACTGAACCAAACTCCGAATACCAATGTAACTATCACGGGAGTCAGTCCACGTGGGATAAGCTGCGTGGTCAAGAGGGAAACAACCCAGACCGTCGGCTAAGGCCCCTAAATTGTGCTTAGTCACTAAGGAAGTGAGATTGCTGAGACAGCCAGGATGTTGGCTTAGAAGCAGCCACCATTTAAAAAGTGCGTAACAGCTTACTGGTCGAGCAGTCTTGCGCCGATAATGATCGGGAGTAAGTACGATGCCGAAGCCGCGGGTTCAGTGATCCTTCGGGTGATCTGAGCGGTAGGAGAGCGCTGTACGTCAGATACAAGTCGCACCGTAAGGAGCGATGTCGGGGCGTACAGGTGATTATGCCGGAATGAGTAACGATAAAGCAGGTGAGAATCCTGCTCGCCGAAAGCCTAAGGTTTCCTGGGGAAGGTAATTCCGCCCAGGGTTAGCCGGTACCTTAGTCGAGGCCGAAAGGCGTAGACGATGGATAGCAGGTTAATATTCCTGCGCCACTTATGTGGACCGATGGAGGGACGGCGCGCGAAGGGTGAGCGGTACGAATAGAAATGTCCGTGGACCGTTGCAAGATGGAGGGATTGGCAAATCCGCCCTCGGAATTCAAGCGACGGGACCGAGAGCGTTTAAGTTCTTGAAGTCATCCGCAGTGCGTCCAAGAAAAGCTTCTAAGGGTTGAAGCATAGGTGACCGTACTAAAACTGACACAGGTAGGTGAGACGAGAAGTCTAAGGCGCTCGGGAGAACGGTGGTTAAGGAACTCTGCAAAATGGCCCCGTAAGTTCGCGATAAGGGGTGCCCTTGGCGGTTCACGCTGCTGGGGGCCACAGTAAATCGGCTCCAACGACTGTTTATCAAAAACACAGGTCTCTGCTAACACGTAAGTGGATGTATAGAGACTGACGCCTGCCCGGTGCCGGTAGGTTAAGGAAGCGGGTTATCCCTTTCGGGGGAGAAGCTCTCGACCGAAGCCCCGGTAAACGGCGGCCGTAACTATGACGGTCCTAAGGTAGCGAAGTTCCTTGTCGGGTAAGTTCCGACCTGCATGAAAGGCGTAACGACAGAAGCACTGTCTCAACCAGTGACCCGGTGAAATTGTAGTCGTGGTGAAGATGCCACGTACCCGCGGTTAGACGGAAAGACCCCGTGAACCTTTACTGTAGGCTGATATTGGGCTGTGATATGTTCTGTGTAGGATAGGTGGGAGGCTTTGAAGCTGCAGCGCAAGCTGTGGTGGAGCCAACCTTGAAATACCACCCTGGTCATATTTTAGTTCTAACGCTGATTCCCATGAATCTGGGCAGCGGACATTTTCAGCTGGGCAGTTTGACTGGGGCGGTCTCCTCCCAAAGAGTAACGGAGGAGTACAAAGGTACCCTCAGCCTGGTTGGCAATCAGGCATCGAGCGTAAAGGTAGAAGGGTGCTTAACTGCGAGACTTATCAGTCGAGCAGATACGAAAGTAGGTCTTAGTGATCCGGTGATTCCGTATGGAAGGGTCATCGCTCATCAGATAAAAGGTACTCCGGGGATAACAGGCTTATCGCTCCCGAGCGTCCATAGCGGCGGAGCGGTTTGGCACCTCGATGTCGGCTCATCACATCCTGGGGGTGGAGAAGCTCCCAAGGGTTTGGCTGTTCGCCAATGAAAGTGGTACGTGAGCTGGGTTCAGACCGTCGTGAGACAGGTCGGTCCCTATCTGCCGTGGGCGTTCGAAACTTGAGGAGATTCATCTTTAGTACGAGAGGATTTGGATGGACGGACCTCTGGTGTTCCAGTTGTCGCGCTCGCGGCACGGCTGGATAGCTAAGTTCGGAAAGGATAAACGCTGAAAGCATCTAAGCGTGAAGCCCGCTCCGAGATAAGGTTTCGTATCCCGATTCGTCGGGAGAGAGTCCCCTGGAAGACGACCAGGTTGATAGGCTGGATGTGTAAGCACAGTAATGTGTTCAGCTAACCAGTACTAACGGACGAACGCTTGACCACATATATCCAACGCTTTTGTGGGCTTGGATCGGTAACGAGTCAAGACGACCAAAGAGACACTTTTGCAACACTCAATAAGTGCCGTCAGGTCTTGCGGCCTGCGGCACTTCTTCCGGTGAATATATTCGAAAGGTCACACCCGATCCCATTCCGAACTCGGTAGTTAAGCTTTCGGAGCCGATGATAGTACTGCAAGTGCGAAAGTAGGTATCGCCGGATTTTATATTTTTACCCGCGGCGGGGCCGAGTGCCCCGCGGGCGGGTTTTTTTGTGCGATTGCTCGCAGCTTTTTTTTGTGCGATTGCTCGCAGCGCGGTATGTTGTTTGTGCTTCTCAGTTTGGCTATTCTTCCGGGAGCGGGATCACACGTTGTTTTGCGATTGGGAGAGGCGATGCTTTGGATTGTGACCGTGGTAGGGCCGGATCGTCCGGGATTGGTAGAACTGGTCGCTGACCTGATTGCCAAGCACCAGGGCAACTGGATGGCCAGTCGGATGGCCCATCTCGGTGGAAAATTTGCCGGGATCATCCAAGTCCAGCTTCCAGAGGGTAGTGCCGATGCGGTGCGGGAGGACCTTGAAGCGTTGTCCACTCGGGGGCTGCGCGTGGGGATCGAGTCGGCCGACCAGTCGGTAGCGGTAGCCGATGGTACGCAGGAGTCTTCTGCGAAAGGCACGATACTTGAGTTGGTAGGTGGGGATCGGCCCGGGATTGTTAAGGAGATTGCGGGTCTGCTCGCGAAGTTGGAGGTGAATGTCGAAGAGCTTAGCACCGAATACGTACCGGCCCCGATGAGCGGTCATGATATTTTTCGAGCCACTGCACGATTGGCCTTGCCGGAGGGAATGGACATCGAGAATCTCAAAGAGCAGGTCGAGGCAGTCGCTGGAGATTTGATGGTCGATATCACACTGGCCGGCGAGGAATCTCAATAACCGGCGCAACCGCTCGCTGGTGCCCCTTTGGGGTCATGGATCTTTGCGAGAGCCAACAGCCGAACAGAGATATTGTGATCATACTCCTCTCGCCATCGAAAAGGCTTGCCGCTGAGGCCACAGAGTCCGCTGGGGCTTTGACCCTGCCTGAATACCTCTCTGAAGCGGGGCAACTGATTGCGCGGCTTAGAAAACTCAGCAAACCGCAATTGCGCACCTTGCTGGCTGTTAGTGAACGATTAGCTCAGGAGGCGAGCGACGATCTTAACGCCTGGCAGACTCCTTTTACGGCAAAAAATTCCGGTTGTGCACTGCTCTCCTTCCGGGGGGATGTTTACGATGGGCTTTCTGCCGAGGATTTTGACAAGCACGATCGTGAATTTGCCCAGAAGCACTTGCGCATTCTCTCCGGACTCTACGGAATACTTCGGCCATTGGATCGCATGCAGCGCTACCGGTTGGAAATGGGCTGTCGGTTCTCTGCACCAGCTAGTGGAAAGAACCGGGGTTTTAAGAATTTGTACGATTTTTGGGGTGCGTTGATCCGCGAGAATATCACCGCACTCGCTGCAGAGAAGAATCAGCCGATCATCAATCTGGCCTCCTTGGAATATTTCAAGGTTTTGCAACCGAACAAGCTCAAGGTCCGGGTCGTGACGCCGATTTTCAAACAGAAGAAAGGCGGCACCTACAAAGTCGTCAGCTTTTTTGCCAAAAAGGCCCGGGGCCAGATGACCGGTTATCTGATCCGGTCGAGACTCTCGCAACCTGAGCAAATGTGCGGCTTCAAAGAAGATGGTTATCGGTTCAACAAACCTCTTTCCTCCCAAGACGAACTGGTGTTCACGCGGGCCTAGCATCCACTCTGGCGAGCATTTCCGCGAGCAGTTCCAGTGGCAGCCCGATGACATTTGATGCACTGCCTTTGGTGATCTTGAGCCAATCGGGGCCATCCTGATAGCCGAAGGCTCCCGCTTTGCCCTCCCAGGCCCCGGTCTGCAGGTATTGGTCAATTTGTTCTTCACTAAGGCGGTCCATCTGAAGTTCGGTCACCGCCACCTCGGTGATGGGAATTCCCGTCGCGGTAGGCCATACGCAGAGACCGCTGTAGACCTGGTGCCTCTGACCGCCCAGCAGCGAGAGCATCCTCCGGGCGTGGTCCAAGTCGTCCGGTTTGCCGAGAATTTCGCCCCCGCATTCGGCCACCGTATCGCAACCGATGACCACCGGCAACGTTCCATCGGCTGCTGCATCCATTCGCCCGACCACATCGGCAGCTTTGCGGAGTGCGAGGGTGGCGACGAGTTCCGCCGGGCCGCAGTGGCTGCAGAGCCCCTCCCCTTCGTCGATCTGAGGAGCTATCGACTCAAACGTGTATCCGGCAGACTCAAGCAGCGCGGTGCGTTGGGGTGAACCGCTCGCCAGAATAAACCCGGGATCTTTGTTAGGCATGTCTGAATCGATCTTGGCCATCGTTTGGCGAGTCTCTGACAGGTGCAAGGCGACTCTGTTACGATAGGTTTATGGAGGTGAAACCTCAGCAAAACCAAGCATGCCCGCAGGCATTGTGATATTGAATCATGCAGCAAATCCCCTTCCCCATTCTGTACGAGGATAACCACTTGCTGGTGATCAACAAGCCGGCTCAATTGGCGACGATGGGTGTTCGGCCGCCGAGGACTAGCGCCATCGAACTGGCCCGCAAATATATCAAGGAAAAATATGAGAAACCGGGCAATGTCTATCTTGGCATCGTCAGCCGTCTCGATGCGCCCGCCACAGGTATTCTACTTTTTGCCAGGACAAGCAAAGCGGCTTCTCGCCTGACGGCTCAATATCGAGACAGAGAAGTGACGAAGATCTACCATATTCTCATCGAGGGCGAAATGTCCGAGCCGACAGGCACGCTCGAAGACTGGGTCTGTAAGGACGAGCGGCACCGCAGAATGCACACTACGCAACCAGAAACTCCAGGGTCCAAACAGGCCCGATGCAACTATCGAGTTCTCGAGCGCCGCTCACGGGCGAGCCTGGTCGAGGTTGAACTTGAGACAGGCCGCAAGCATCAAATCCGGTTGCAGTTCGGCAGCCGCGGATATCCGGTCATCGGAGACAGAAAATATGGCTCCACACGTCCTTTTTCAGCGGGGATTGCGCTCCATGCCGGGCGGTTGGCGTTGATCCACCCGGTGAGCGGGAAACCTCTAGAATTCACCGCCCTGCCCCCGGCCACTTGGCGGGCCTATGGGATCCGGTCAGAATAAAATGGGCCTGGAAAAAGGAACCATCGGCACCCCTGCGGGTTTAAGAAGAAATAAGGGAAATATCACAAAAACGGCCCGTTTTGCTTCTCTAGGACATTGCATGGTAAGGTGTATCGAATCGGTTTTGTCCATGCTGCAGCGTTTGGGGGATTTTTAGAGAAGATGAACAAAGTCGAATCGATCTTCCAGAAGGCAGCTCTTGCCAGCCGTCTCTTGACGGAGCAGGATCTCAAAGAGGCGCTCGCGGCGATGCATCGCGAATGTGCAGAGGGGGCAACAGCCTCCATTGAGGTCACCGATGAGCTTCTCGCGGACAGACTGATCGAAATGCGACGGCTCAACCGCTGGCAGGCCGAACAGTTGAAATTGGGCAATACCCGTTTTCATTTAAAAGATTACCAGATCATCGATTCGCTCGGCCAAGGAGGCATGGGGCAGGTATTCAAAGCGGAACATTCGGTGATGGGGAGAGTTGTCGCCATTAAGGTGCTCCCCAAAGGACGTTCTACGGAGGAGGCAGTTGAAAATTTCAAACATGAAATTCGCGTGCTGGCAAATCTGGACCACCCCAATTTAGTGCGGGCCTATGATGCGGGGCATGATGGTAATGTGCATTTTCTCGTGACGGAGTTTGTGCCGGGATCCGATCTGCGCCATCTGGTTCGCAGTGGCGGTAAATTAAATCAGCAGGATGCGGCGACGATTGTTACCGCTACGGCAATGGGTCTGCAGCATGCTCATGAGCAGGCTCTTATTCACAGAGACATAAAACCTGGGAATGTCATGGTGACCCCAGAGGGGATGGTAAAAGTCCTGGATCT
>PVBE010051607.1_pt1 | contig 38917 bp, 40 predicted proteins | sample 1631181 | NCBI WGS metagenome assembly PVBE01 (sample SAMN08397723, study PRJNA350692) | Marine metagenome, whole genome shotgun sequencing project. | isolation source: water | place: Pacific Ocean | collected 2012-04 | reverse complement strand
TATCAGTCCTCGATAACTTCTTTCATCCGATAGCTTTTACCCTCAATGACAACCGTTGCAGGTGTGGTACAGCAGGCAGTCAAGTAGTGCTGAAGTCAGTGTGTTGTCGTTGTTAAAGATTTCCGGCCAGTCCTTGAACACGCGATTTGTTGTAATGATCAAAAAGTCTTTTTCATAACGGTGGTTGATGATTTGGAAGAGCAAATCCGCTCCGGTTTTATCGATAGGCAAGTAGCCGAGCTTATCCAAAATCACTAGAGCCGGTTTGTGATATTTTCTCAATTCCTGCTTTAAACGTCCGGCTGATTGTGCAGCCGTCAAGTTATTGATGGCATCAACTGCGGAGCAAAACAGTACGGTATGGCCCTGCAGGCAGGCATGGTATCCAAGGGCCGTGGCCAGATGCGTTTTTCCCAATCCGACGCCGCCAAGGAAAATCACATTGCTTTTTTCATCGACGAACTTGAGTCTAAACAAGTTTTTTACTTGAAGCTGGTTAATTTTTTTGGCCAGGACCTTTTGAACTGACCAAGCGTCAAATTGACAAAGGCGATCAATTCGCTTTTAGGAGCGATTTTCCTGTCATCTGTTGCGGTTTTTCAATCCCCATGATTTCGAGGATGGTCGGGGCAATATCCCCCAGAATACCGTTTCTTAATTCAGCGTTTTTCCGCATATCGTCAATGAGAAGAAAGCGAACCGAATTGAGGGTATGGGCGGTATGTACTTGACCGTTTTCCTCTATCATCTGTTCTGCGTTTCCATGATCCGCGGTAATCATGGTAATGCCATCTTGTGCCTTCACGGTGCTGACGATTTGATGAATACAGTGATCTATGGCTTCACAGGCTTTAATCGCAGCATCGAGAACACCGGTATGGCCGACCATATCCATATTGGCAAAGTTAAGCACGACCATATGATATTGTTTGGATTTTAATCGTGCGATAACTTCTTCGGTCACCCGGTAGGCGCTCATTTCCGGTTTCAAATCATATGTCAGTACGTCTCTAGGTGATGGGATAAGACACCGTTCTTCCAATGGAAAAGGTTTTTCTTCGCCACCATTAAAAAAATAGGTCACATGCGCATACTTTTCTGTTTCTGCAATTCTAAGCTGTCTTAAACCGTGTCTGCTGACGACCTCTCCCAGAATTCCACTCAACCGGACCGGCGGGAAAGCAACCGGTAGGCCAAAGGTTTCATCAAAAAGGGTCATGCAGACAAATTCACAAAGTTTTGGCAGCGGGTCTCGTTTGAAAAACGAAAAGGAGGGATCGGTGAAAGCCCGGGTAATCTCCCTGGAACGATCCGCACGAAAGTTAAAAAAGATTATTCCATCACGATCTCTGATCATCCGCACAGGTTCTTCTCCTGGACCGGTAATAACGATGGGGTGAACAAATTCATCTGTTTCGCCCCGTATATAAGCCTTTTTTACCGCCTCGACGGGATTGTTTTCCTTTACCCCCTTGCCCTGCGTATATAGACAAAAAGCCTTTTCAATTCTATCCCATCTGTTGTCACGGTCCATGGCATAAAAACGTCCGCAAATGGATGCGATGGCACCTGTTTTTTTCTGATTTAAATACTCAGACAATCTCTTGATAAACCCGACGCCGCCATCAGGTGGTGTATCCCGGCCATCGAGTATGGCGTGTATGTAAGCATGTTGAATGCGGTTTTTGTCGGCCATATCGACCAGTGCAAAAAGATGGCTCAACTGGCTGTGCACACCCCCTTCTGAGACAAGCCCCATGAGGTGAAGTGCAGAATTGGTTGCCTTTACCTTTCCCATGACCGCCTTTAGCTTGTCATTTTTAAAAAAAGACCCGTCCTGGATGAAGTTATCAATTCGGCGGAGTTCCTGGCAGACAATTCGACCGGCACCGATATTCAGATGCCCCACTTCCGAATTGCCCATGATACCTTCGGGGAGGCCGACGGCCTTGCCGGAACATACAAGGTGGGTATGGGGATATTCTGCTTCGAGTCCGTCTAGGTGGGGTGTTTTGGCCTCAAAGACAGCATTTCCATTCGGGTTCGAGCTAAACCCCCAGCCGTCCAGGACCATCAATACAAGCGGTTTTGTGGGTTTCAAAAGGAGATCCTTTTTGCATCGACCCAGAAGCCTTCAAGATCATAGAAATCTCTGACCGGTTCATGGAAAACATGGATGACAATATGACCATAATCGAGCAGAACCCAGTGCCCTTCTTTCATTCCTTCGATGCTCAACGGCCGGATGCCGTGTTTTTTTAGATCATCCTTTATATGGTCCGCAATGGCGGTTACCTGGCGGTTTGACCTTCCGCTGCAGATGATAAACGTATCGGCAACAGATGTAAGTCCACGCACATCGAGCACGACAAGCTCCAGAGCTTTTTTCCCTAAGGCAGCCTTGGCATATAGATTTAGCGAAGGATCCAAATCCAGTGTCATCGATAGAGTCTTTTTGTTTTAATATAATCTTCCACTTCTTTCGAGATAAAAGATCGAATGGGTCTTCCGGTTTTCAATCGACGCCGTATATTGGTTGATGAGATGTCGAGGAAATCGGTATTGAATCTATAGATCGTCTGTTTTTTATCATGGACATAGCCTGATTTTACAGCTGAGAATCGATAGCCTAGGGATATCTTGGATTTAAGATAATTTTCCAGCTGGTTCCATTTGAAATTGCTCCTGTGGAATGTCACACCGGGTCGGGCCATGACAATAAAAGAGGCCAACAGAAAAAGATCCTTGTACGATTTCCAGGTATCGATCTCAAGAAAAGCATCAAGTCCCAAGATGAGATAGAGGTGGTCGTTTTTCGGAAAAATAGACTTGAAATGAAGCACCGTGTCGATGGTATATGAGGGACCGCTACGTTTTAATTCCACATCTGAAATATACAAGCTAGAATCGGTTGATATGGAAAGACGAACCATTTCCAGGCGGTATTTTGCTTCTGCGATGCTATTTTGTTTTTTGTGTGGTGGGAGTGCAGAGGGGATGAGATAAATTTTATCAAGTGAAAATGCTTTCTGCACTTCCTGAGTGGCGCGAATGTGTCCCGAATGAATCGGATTGAAGGTACCGCCAAACAACCCTATGCGCATTGAAAAAACCTGTTTTCGTTTATCACGCCCTTACCTGACCTTCCCCAAACACCACAAATTTTGTCGTTGTCAGTTCTTCTGCCCCCATGGGACCGAAGGCATGCAGCTTTGAAGTGCTGATGCCGATTTCAGCGCCCAAGCCCAATTGCCCGCCATCGTTAAAACGAGTTGAGGCATTCACCAAAACCACTGAAGCATCTACTTCACTGACAAAACGCCGCGACCGGTTATAATCTGAAGTGACGATCGCCTCGGTGTGACTGGAGCCATAAGCTGAAATATGTAATATCGCCTGATCCATATCTTCAACCACTTTAACCGCAAGGATAAGATCGAGGTATTCAGCGGGCCAATCTTCAGGTTCAGCCTTTTTTACATTTGGCAGGATACGGAATGTTTCAGGACAACCCCTGATTTCCACACCCACTTTGATAAGGCGTTTCTGCATTAAAGGGAGAAATTGCTGTGCTATTGACCGGTGGACCAGCAGGGTCTCCATCGCGTTACATACACCCGGTCGCTGCACCTTGGCGTTGAAACAGATCTCCTCAGCCATTTTAAGATCAGCGCCATCATCAACATAGACGTGACACACACCCTTGAAGTGTTTCAAGACCGGTATCTTTGAGTTTTCAACCACAAATCGGATTAACCCCTCTCCTCCACGCGGTATAATCAGATCAATAAATTGCTCCTGATTCAAAAGGGCATGAACAGCGCTCCGGTCCTTGAAGGGTACCACCTGAACTGCCGCCGCCGGAAGATTTTTTTCATCAAGTGAATCGCTTATAACAGCTGCCAAAGCCTGATTCGAATAAAGGGCTTCAGACCCTCCGCGAAGGATAACCGCATTTCCCGCTTTCAAACATAGTCCTGCCGCATCTATGGTGACATTGGGTCTCGATTCATAGATGATTCCGATGACCCCGAGTGGAATACGCACCCGTGATACCTGGAGCCCATTGGGCCTCAACCAGGTCTTCACGATGGAACCGACGGGATCACCCAGCTGTATAACATCGCGTAAGCCCTCAACCATGTTCTGGATGGTTTCATCCTTTATGGTCAACCGATCGATCATGGCACCGGCAAGCCCCATGGTCGTTGCATGCGCAAGGTCTTTTTGGTTTTCTCCCTGGATATAGGAGGATTTTTTCTCTATGTTATCAATAAGTTTTAAAAGAACATCGTTTTTTTTTGAAGAGGGGCAACTTGCCAATTTTACGGACGCCGCCCTTGCGGCCTGTGCCATTTCAACAATGGTTGATTCTATAGGCATCTCATCTCCCGGTGCAATTGAAAGTTGAGCCAAAACAGTCGGTACAAATTCCGTTGTTGTTGTTATCGTATAGCATTTCTATCCACAATCATCAACTGTTAGCACCAGGTTGTCTCTGTGGATTACTTCATCGTAAGGTTTGTATCCCAAACGTTCCTTGATCTTGCCGGATTTCAATCCCATAATTTTTCGTATATCCACGGTACTGTAATTGACAAGGCCGATTCCCAGTATCTTGTTTTCATCTTTGATAAATTGTACGGCTGCCCCCACATTAAACTCGCCTTCAACACCAAGAATGCCGCTCGGCAAAAGGCTTTTCCCCCTTTTCAAAATCGCCGCAGCTGCACCATCATCAACTCGAATCACCCCTTTTGGTTTTAAATGAAATGCAATCCAGCATTTACGGACGGCCAGTTTGTCTTTTTTTGGAATAAAAAATGTACCGATTTCCTCTCCGGAAAAAAGTTTTAACAAAACATTTGTCTCTTCCCCTTTTGCAACCACCATGGGGATCCCCGCAGCCATAACCTTTTTGGCAGCCTCAATCTTACCGAGCATTCCGCCGGTACCGAGGGACCCGGGAATTTCATCTGCCATCTTCAGAATGGCCTTTTTGATGGCAGATACCGATGAAACCAGCTCAGCCTCCGGATGTGTCCGTGGATCTTTGGTGTAAAGCCCTTCAATATCTGCAAGGATGATGAGAATGTCCGCATCCATTAAAAGCGTGATCATGGCGGCCAAATTGTCGTTATCTCCGAATTTAATCTCTTCCACGGAGACCGTATCGTTTTCATTTATGATCGGCACCACCTGCCAGGCTAACAGCGTATGGAGCGTATTTCGTGCATTTAAGTATCTTTTTCTATTGGATAGGCCATCGCTGGTTAAAAGGATTTGTGCGACCTTTTTATTGTGTTTTGCAAAAACTTTTTCATATTCCCGAATCAGGCCGGCCTGACCCACGGCTGCAACTGCCTGTCTTTTTGGTATTTCATCAGGCCTTTTCAAAAGGCCGATTTTTTTGATGCCGGAAGCCATTGCACCGGAAGAAACTAAAATTACTTGCAAATCTTTGTCAATCAGTTCACAGATCTGTCTGCTGATCGACCGGATAGCTTTTAAATTCAACCCGCTGTCTGTTGTCAGCACACCGCTTCCAACCTTCACCACAACCCGTCTTGCTTTTTTAAAACAGGTCGTTCGAATGCTATCCATCTGATTTTTCCAACAATTCTACAAGATTCGATATTAGATTTTCAACACCTTCGCCGGTTATGGCGGAAATGCCCATCGATTTGACCTCTTTTGCCGCACCCTGGAAAAGACTCGATTTTTGTTCTGAATGGGGTAGATCAAGCTTACTCAATACCACGATTCGGGGTTTATCCTCAAGGGATCCGTACATGGACAGTTCCCGGTTTACCGTCTCATACGCCTTAAGGGGGGCTTCAGGATCAATCTCGGACGCATCAATAAGATGAACCAGAATCCTGGTTCTTTCGATATGCCGTAAAAATCGAATGCCGAGCCCGGCGCCCTGGTGTGCGCCTTCAATTAAACCCGGTATATCGGCAACCACAAAAGGATTATCCCGATCGGCTTGAACCACACCAAGATTGGGTGTCAGGGTCGTAAAAGGATAACTGCCTGTTTTGGGTCTAGCTGAAGAAATGGCGCGAATGAGGGTTGATTTTCCTGCATTGGGGAGGCCGATGATGCCGACATCGGCTATAAGTTTGAGTTCCAGTTTGAGTCTGTAGGTTTGACCGGATTGACCGGGCTGTGCAAAGCGGGGGGATCGATTTTTTGAAGTTTTAAACCGTGCATTGCCCCGACCACCTCTACCCCCTTTTACGACGGCAAAAATTTTATCAGATTTGTCAAAATCAACCAGGGTTTCGCCGGTATCTGCATCGCTGACAACGGTCCCAGCAGGAATTTCTATGATAAGATCTTTGCCGTTTTTTCCGGTCTGTTTTTTTCCGTGACCGCTTTGGCCATTTGACGCTTTGAAATGATTTTTAAAACGAAAATCAAAGAGGGTACGTTTTCTAAATGTTGAAATCAGGGCAACATCGCCGCCGTTGCCACCGTCTCCACCGTCCGGTCCTCCACGGGGAATGAATCTTTCGCGCCTGAAACTCACACATCCTTTTCCACCATCACCGGATTGAACCGTAATGATCGCCTCATCGATGAACTTCACTCTGCATAAACACTGACTTTTTTACGCGAACGTCCCTGTCGTTCGTAAGAAACAATCCCGTCTATTTTTGCAAATATCGTATAATCTTTACCTATTCCCACGTTGTTTCCAGGATGTATTTTCGTGCCGAGCTGGCGCACCAAAATGTTGCCGGCCTTCACTTTGTTTCCGCCATATCGTTTAACGCCGCGTCGTTGTGCATTACTGTCACGGCCGTTTCTTGAACTTCCGCCAGCTTTCTTGTGTGCCATGATCTATTCCCCTGATGATTCTCTCCTGTTATTTTTTCCCCTCTAAAACCAACATTTACTTTGTCGTCTACTTTTCCGGATCATCCGCCGGACCTGCGATATTGTCGATCTTAAGCGCGGTAAACGGCTGACGATGACCTCGCTTGCGTCGATACCTTTTCCGACGCTTGTATTTGAAAACGATAATTTTTTTTTCTTTGCCCTGCTCCACAATATGGGCTTTAACCTCAACATTGTCGAGAAGAGGCTGTCCGACGGTCACCTTCTGGCCATCGGAATGCATGAGGACTTTCTCAAACAAAACAGGACTCCCTATTTCACCGGGAATTTTTTCAACCCTTACGGTTTCACCTTCTTGTAATTTATACTGTTTGCCACCTGAAAAAACAACAGCGTACACGTCCAAAACCTCCTCAGTCCAATTCAGTTATCGATCGTATAAAAGATATAAATATCAAACTTTATCGAAATGATGTCAAGAAAAATTTGAAATTTAAATTATTTTATTATAAGAATGATTTGGATTTTATCAACTATTTTTGATTAAATAAAGGGACACCATGAAAATTATATCACTTGCAATCAGTAAAAAAAAGGCCACTCGAAAACAGGTCATAAACGAAGCCCTGTTGATTAAAAACCACGGTATCAAAGGCGATGCACATGCAGGAAACTGGCACAGACAGGTCAGCTTTCTCTCATCTGAAAGTATCGAAGTGGCTCGGCGAATGGGCCTTGATGTATCATTCGGTGATTTTGCAGAAAATATCGCGACAGAAGGAATTGATTGGAAAACGATGCCGATCGGTACCAGAGTAAAACTCGGCGATTCAGCCTTTGTGGAAATTACACAAATCGGAAAGGAATGCCACACTAAATGTGCTATTTATTATAAGGCTGGAGATTGCATCATGCCAAAAGAGGGTGTATTTGCAAAGGTTCTGGAAGGGGGAACTATCCAGTGTGGTGATAAAATCGAGATCTTACCCCCCGAGCATTAACATAATATCGAGATCGGAGATCCAATGGAAAAGCTTTTATATCATCAGGTGATCAGCTGGGATCGAGAAAAAAGCACCTCTATGAACCGAAAACTGATTGGTGAAGAACCTTTATCCATACGCCTTCAAGGTGAAGCCTATTCGGTTGTCCTGCGCACACCGGGTGATGAAATACCCCATGTCGCCGGTTTTTGCTTGGCGGAAGGGATTGTGGATGATCCGGATGATTTTGCATCCATCGGGTTTTGTGAGGATGAAGATACAAACGTTGTAACGGTTATGCTGAGTGCGTCAAGACGGGATAATATTCCCGATATTCTGGAGAGACGCGGGTTCATCAGTCAGACGAGCTGTGGTATTTGTGGAAAAGAAGTCGTAGAAGATCTTTATCAGAGGATTCATCCCCTCACAGATAATATCACTGTCGATATACAAAGGGCATTCCAATGCGTGGAAAAGCTTTCCGATCAGCAACCGCTTCGCCATATGACGCGGGCAGCGCATGCGGCTGTTCTTTACGATAAACACTTTGAAATTCTATCCATGGCTGAGGATGTTGGCCGCCACAATGCACTTGACAAAGCCATCGGAAAAGTTTTTCTAAGCCATCGGCTTCCAAATGCCTGTTTGTTGGTTCTTTCTTCCCGGATCAGTTACGAGCTGGTCCAGAAGGCCGCAAAGGCACGCATTCCGGTCATCCTCGCAAAATCCCGTCCCACCTCCCTGGCAGTGGAGCTCGCAACAAAATTCAACATCACCCTGGCAACCGCAGAGGAATCCGGATTATATATCTTTTGTAAACCGTATCGCCTGGTGTGATCGTTTACGCCACGCCGGCGACTTCTTCCTTAATTGATACAGCGATTTTGAACAGGGCCGTAAGGACGAGGAATCCAACCGCCCACACACCAGCGGCAATAATAATTTCGGGCAGTGTCGGCACATATTCATTGACATGGTGAAGCGGAGAGGGAACAAACCCGCCGGAGATCATCCCAATCCCTTTATCGATCCACGTGCCGATAAAGACCGCTAAGCATGCAACGGCCAGAACACCTTCATTTTTTCGGGTGACCGGATTCACCAACAAAATAATTCCCACCACCATCAAAATGATAGACGCCCTCATCCACGGTACCAATGCCCCATGCCCGTCCAACCCGAAGAAAAGATATGTAAAGTGGTCCAAGTGTTCCGGTATATTGCTGTAATAAACAACAAAAATCTCGCAAAAAAAGAAAAACAGATTGATCACAACGCCATAGGTGACGATTTTGGCAAGGGTCTGGATCTGTTCCCTGCCCGGATCGAACTTTGTCATTTTCCGAACAATCAGGCACAACAGGATCAAAAACGCCGGACCGGATGCAAAGGCCGACGCAAGAAATCGCGGTGCCAGGATGGCGGTCATCCAGAAACCCCTTCCCGGGAGACCTGAGTAAAGAAACGCGGTGACGGTATGAATACTGACAGCCCAGGGGATAGAAAGATATATCAGCGGTTTTAGCCAGCGTGGCGGTGTCACTCCGTTTCGCTCTGCCTCGAGCACTTTCCACCCGATGACAATATTTAAAAGAAGATAGCCATTTAATACAATCATATCCCAAAAAAGAATGGAATTCGGTGACAGGTACAATAAAATATTCAGAACCCGGGTCGGTTGGCCAAGATCGACAAAAATAAACAGAGCGCACATGACGACCGAAGCCACAGCCAGGAATTCACCTAAAATGGTAATTTTACCAAACGCTTTATAGTTATGAAGATAATATGGGAGAACCAGCATAACTGCCGATGCGGCGACACCGACCAGAAATGTGAACTGGGCAATATAAAATCCCCAGGTTACATCACGGTTCAACCCCGTAATTCCGAGACCAAAACTGAGCTGCCATAAATAAAAGGCAAACCCCAAACCGATAACGGCCAGGAGCAACGTTATCCATCCATAGTATCTCTTGCTTCCCGTCAACGCTTTTTCAAGCATAATCACCTCATACTATGTAGTAAACAGCCGGGCCCGTACCCAGGCCCTGTTTACGACGAATCGTGTAATTGGATCTTAACAGTTCCCTGACTTCAGATTGCGGGTCTCCCAGATCTCCAAAGATCAAAGCGCCATCGGATGCTTCAACACAACCGGGCATCTTCCCAACCGCCAGCCGTTCTGCGCAAAAATTACATTTTTCGACAACCCCTTTCGTCCGGGTGGGAAATTTCGGGTTTCTTTCTTTTATAAATGGGCGTGGATCCCTAAAATTAAAACTTCTTGAACCATACGGGCATGCTGCCATGCAGAATCTGCATCCGATACACCGGTGAAAGTCCATGAGCACAATACCATCTTTTCGTTTAAATGTCGCCTGGGTCGGACAAACTCTTACACATGGGGGATTTTCACAGTGGTTGCACAGAACTAAAAATGGCAGATGCTCTATTCTTTCAGCAAGAAATCGATTGGCTTTGGTGGGAAAAGCGTGTTCAAATGTTTCAACCCAGATCCATTTGATCTCATGATTTTTGTTTTCAAATTTCGGAATATTGTGGATTTTACGGCAGGCCTCGGTCATCGGCATCAGATCTTCGGCTGATTTGAACTTTTTAGTATCTATAACCATTGCCCATTGGGTTGCAGTGAGTGCTTTTTTATTTTGCAATACGTGTGCTTGCTGTTTTTTATCTTTTCCCCCGGATGCGGCAAAGACATCCAAAAGGGGTTTGGCTCCGGTCCCCAGCGCAGAAACCCCAGCCACTTTCAAAAAGCGTCTTCTGCTGCTCTCCATCATTTTATCTCCTTCGGGTTATCTATATGGCAATCCCAGCAGTACGTTTTTACCGAAGCGTAATTATGACATTGGTCACAAAATTCAGCCTTATTGAAATGGCAATCGAGACATGTATTTGAAAGACTCATGTCAAACGACTTTCCTTTGCTGTTGACATAGACTCTCTTTCCGTTTCGGACGACCGTATTTCTCCAGACATTAAGCAGCTGCATATGCTTTGCCCGCATAACCGATTTTGGTTCAACACACTCTCTTGCAGCTTTTGCCCTATCCGTCAACTCTGGTTCAGGCACAGGAGATGCTTTTCCGTGGTTGTACCAGAAAGGAAATGTGGTTATGATCACAAATATGACCAGGCCTGCAACAACCATTCCTCTGTCATATATCTGTTTTTTATTCCCCATCATCACCCTCCAATCCGGGTATCGGTTCTGAGCGCAAATCTGTCGTCCTTTCATTTTGTCCGGACAGATTCAACGCGTTTCCCACCAGTTCATGGACACCGGTTACATCCACGTCAGGAACCCAATACTCCATGGCGGCAGGCAGGGCGACTCTGTCAATGGCGCATATGCAGGCGAGCATGTTCACGTCATGTTTTTCATGAACATATTTTACCGCATTGGCCCTGGGAAGACTTCCTGCCATCCTCAGTTCCATATTTTCTCCTGCATTTAGGCCCGACCCGCTTCCACAACAAAATGTCTGTTCTCGTATGGTATTCCGGGGCATTTCATAGAAGTTCTTGCATGTGTTCTTGATGATGTACCTCGGTTCATCCAAAAGCCCCATGCCTCTGGATGTGTTGCAGGAGTCGTGGTAAGTGACCCTTAGGTGATTGTTTCTGCCGGGGTTTAGATCCAGTTTGCCCTGTTTGATCAGGTCGGCGGTGAACTCGGTGATATGAACCACCTTGGTGGCTTTGGCATTTTCAAATTTTGTTCCGGTAATGGGTGAAACCGGTTCTGCCAGAAAATCGGCAGGACCGTTCATGGTGTCCATGTACTGGTGAATCACCCGCCACATGTGACCACATTCGCCGCCAAGAATCCATTTTACACCCAGCCGTTGAGCCTCTGCATACATTTTGGAATTCAACCGTTTCATGGTTTCATGAGAAGTAAAGGATCCAAAGTTTCCTCCCTCGGAAGCATATGTGCTCCACGTAATATCAAACCCGTATTGCTCTTTTAAAAAATGAAACAATATCAAATACCCCATTGCGGTGTATGTGCTCGGGTCTGCGAATATATCGCCGGATGGTGTAATAAACAGGATATCGGCCCCTTTTTTATTAAAGCTCGGTTCCACATGGACCCCGGTAATATCCTCTATATCGTCGACAAAGAAGTCGAGCATATCCTTAAATGCGTGGGGCTGAATACCGAGATGATTCCCGGTCCGGTAACAGTTGGCAACCGGGGTCGCGATCCATTCAATGTTGAGCCCCAGGAGATTGAAAAGTTCTCTGGCCATCATGGTGATTTCAGCGGTATCGATACCGAATGGGCAGAAAACCGAGCACCGCCTGCACTCCGTACATTGAAAAAAATAGTACCACCACTCCTTAAGAACATCCAAGGTGAGCTTCCGTGAACCGGCCAATTTCCCAAGAATCTTTCCGGCAGTCGTAAAATCTTTTCTGTACACCGAGCGAAGAAGTTCCGCACGCAGCACCGGCATGTTTTTTGGGTCACCGGTTCCGATAAAAGAATGGCATTTGTCCGCACATGCGCCGCAGCGGACACAAATATCCATAAATACTTTAAAAGAGCGAAATCGATCGAGTCGCTCTCGAAATCCTTCAAAAATTATTTCTTCCCAGTTTTCCGGAAGCTTCCAATCGTCATCCAAAGGATTCCATGCCCGTGCGTTTGGTAGCCCGACATATTCCACACTTTTGGGGTTGGAAGCATAACAGTACATTCCCTTTCGAATTTGAACGGGGGTGTCCATCCACCCAGTTTGAGGTGGGGTTGGGTCTAATTTTGACAACAGCTCATCAGACTTAAAAAGATCATCAGGCATTCGTTACTCCTTTTCCTCTGATATTGTCGGCGCTATCTCTTTTTCCACCGGCAATCCCACCTCAACCATTTTTTCCCTGAATTCATCCTCATACTGTTCGTATGTATGGACCTCCACCGGGTAGTTCCACGGATTAATATGTCTGATACTGCGGCTGTTATTGGCGAGATTCCTAGTGGGGCTCATGAAAATTCCCCCCAAATGCATTAGCTTGCTAAAGGGGAAATATGCCATGAGGACACTGACAAAGAACAGGTGAACATAAAAAGCACTCCCCACATCTGACGGGATTTTGGGTCGAAATGTGACCAACCCCATGGTCAGTTCTTTAACCCCGATAACATCTACTTTTGTAAAGTGCCGCATGAGAATCCCTGATATCGCCACACCGATAATGAGAAAAAGGGGGAAAAAATCGGAGGCAAGGGAAACATACCTGACCTGGGGAATAAAGACTCTTCTTAAGAAGAGAAAAATGACCGCAGCCAACAGCACAATTCCGGAAAATAAAACACCGGGTAAGCCGACCTGAAGGAATCCGTCGACCTTTTCCAGCAACTGCAGACAGGAGGGCACCGGATCGATAAAGAAACGAAAATGCCTGATCACCACGGTTAAAAACGACCAGTGAAATGCGATTGCACCCAGCCACAGCCACTTCTCCCATTCGTAAGAGAGTTTATCTCCTTCTTTTAACTGGCATTTGGTGTTTCTGAACAATGAACGGAAAAAAAGTACTTCAAGGATCATTCGAATCACTACACCCATTTTCGTAGACGGATTATCAATGCGAGCGGGTTTTATCCACGAAAGCGATTTCTGTTGGCCGCAGGTTGAAGGAATTCGAAATGGGACTGGAGAACGCGCCCAGTTCAATACACGATAAATAAATCCGGCAATGAATGTAATAATCGCCAGATAGGGGATGATAACCCCAAAAAGAATCTGAAATCCGGCAGCTTCAACGCCCACATAGGCAAGCATAAAGAGGACAATAACCGATAGGAGGGAAAATATATAGTTTACATTCATTTACCATTACCTCGCTGATGGCCTCGCCGAACCGACGATCTTATAAAGCACCCTACATCAAGTTGCCGCCCCAGCTGCGGCTAGATGACACCGCTCGTTGGATTTTTTGTCAATTTTATAAATTAAATTTCACAGGATCCAGCTCGTTCGCAGGAATCTCACAAATCAAACCTGCTCTCTCAAATGCCTTGAACGTCCTGTTTTTCACCTCATTCGCTTTGAGCTGGTAGATCTTTTCCCTGCACACCATATAGAGGTCGAAAGCAATGAGGCTGAGTTCGTCAATTTTTTCCTCGAACAATCGCAATTCATTTTCAATTGTAGAATGCTTTATCTTTTCATTCAAATGATTTCGAACCACTTTTTTCAAACAGAAGATAAAACCAATCGCCTTGGAGGGTGTAAAATTCTGAACCGCCCTGATTCTGACAATGGGGTCCAGGAGGGGGGGTATCACGTTGTGATCTATTCCCTTTAAAAGTTCCGTATAGAGTAATTTAAAACTCTTATAGATCGTACCCCCGACAGGATTTGCAAAAGGATCTTCCCGGCCTTTTAAAAAGGCTGCGGTATCGGCGGGATAGGTTTCAACCACCCGGTCAAACCAGTCTTTTATGATCTCATTTTTGCGTTGTGCCAGCAGGTCTTCCAGTCTCATTCTCAAAACCGCTTTTTTTGTGCCGGATTAAAAGTGATACCCCTCATTATATCAAGTGTTGGTGAATGAAAGAATTGGTATAAAAAAAATCTATAAACAAGATGCAAATTCATGTCAAGAGTAAATGAAAAAAGTATTTTGTTTACTGAGAATACGCTCACTTTTCCTGTTTTAAAAAACCGGTTGTTTTTAAACCGGGTGTCTATTAGTCTTAATAAAAATTTAACTTTCAACGCCCCGTTCCCATGTTGGCCTATGCTGGAAGAGCTCCATTGAACCCACACAGCAAACATATAATACGAAACCCCATGTATCGCTACCTGATGGCCCTTACCGTTAGCGCAACCGTTGGGTTACAAGGCTGGCATACACTTTTCAACAATTTCGCGGTAGAAATAGCAGCCCTAGATGGCCATCATGTCGGTATGATTCAGTCGATTCGGGAAATCCCTGGATTCCTGACCTTCCTCGTCGTTTTTATCATCATTTTGATCAGAGAACATCGGCTTTCTGCCCTATCCATTTTTTTTTTGGGGATAGGTGTAGCGGTTACCGGTCTATTTCCTTCCTACTTGGGTCTTTTGATGACAACCTTGGTCTTTAGTTTCGGTTTCCATTGCTTTGAGACGACAAACCAATCCCTAACGCTTCAATATTTTGATAAACATACATCTCCATGGGTTTTTGGCAAACAGCGCAGCTATGCTGCTGCTTCTAATATCGGCATCGGCCTTTTGATTTTCTTCCTCGCCTCTGTGTTAAGTTACACCCAAATCTATCTTTTTATCGGGAGCATAAGCATGCTCACCGGTGTTTGGGGATTGTCAAAGGATCCGACCGATCAAAATATGGATCCCCAGCGAAAAAAGATGATTTTTCATAAAAAGTACATCCTTTTTTATATTCTCAATTTCATGGCTGGCGCTAGACGTCAGATTTTCATCGCCTTTGCCGTTTTACTTTTGGTAAAGAAATTTGAATTTACGGTTCAGGAAGTGGCCATTCTTATTGTAATAAACAATCTCATCAATTTCTTTTTAAGCCCGCTGATCGGGAAAAGCATTATTCGGTATGGTGAAAGGGGGGTCCTTTCTCTGGAGTATTTCTGTCTGATATTTATTTTTCTCGCCTATGCCTCCACGGAATCAAAAATAATTGTGGCAATCCTATATATTCTGGATCACATTTTCTATAACTTTTCCATTGCGATTCGTACCTATTTTCAAAAAGTGGGAGATCCGAAAGATATTGCGCCGAGCATGGCTGCGGGTTTTGCCATCAATCACGTTGCGGCGGTTTTTTTTCCTGCGATTGGTGGGCTGTTATGGCTGGTAGACTATCGAATTCCGTTTGTGGGTGGTGCGGTATTAAGCCTGGTTTCTCTTTTGGTTGTTCAGAAAATCAGGGTTCGGTGAAGGGAATTTTTTCGGTGAAATCTGAGTAATCGTTAAAACGACCTCGGTTTGCAGATGACTTCCCGAATCCGCATGTCGAAAAGATCGGACTGATTGGCCGGTTTTATGACCAGGGCCGAATCAGCACCCCTTCCGGTCCCTCCGATGGAAATGATATCACCACCTGAAAGGGCGCCGGCGTCCGCAGCCATGATGGATATTTCAACTGCTACCTTGGTGCCATGCCCAAAAAGTCTCAGCGTATCGGCAATAAGGAGGGCTGGATAGATTCCAGAGAATTTTTTTGTTATTGACCGTTCAACCCCAGAAAGCGCATGGGTTGCTGAAACAACGGTCGCGCCTTTTTCTTCTATGTCATTTTGAACTTCATCCGGCATCACCTTCTTAAACGGTTCCCTGAAACCACAGTGATACGTTACCACGGTTATTGAAAAATCCTTAAAAATTTCCAGCGCAGTATAGGCTGTATCGCCTTTTGTGGACGCGACGACGACTTCGTTTAAGCCAAGTTCTCGGCCCCGTTTATAGGCGAGTTTGACTGTCTGTGCTGTGTTGACTTTACCGGGGTTGTCAAAATACATGTTCACCTCCTCTAGAGCAATCGAATCTCCTGTCGTATAAAGACGATGTAGGAGATGGCGAAACAGACGACCGTAATTGTCAAAAGAGCAATAATATACGGCAGGACCACGAAAATACCCTGACTTAACAGGTGCAGGCCTGAAAACCGCGACAGTGATATTTTCTCTATCATACCCACCCGGACAAAGGAAAAATTCGTCTTGCGCATCGGATCAATGATCGTCACCGTGGCATCTGTGTAGAGCTGCCTGGGAGATATCAGGGAAATCGCTCTCTCTATTCTGGCCCGTCGGAGCAGCGATTCAGAATTTGATTCTCCAGCTTCGGGGGTTATCGCCCCAGCCACTGCATTGGCACCCAGAAAAATAAAGAAGGAAAAAAGATCCAAACCACCACCGCTGCCAAAGCAGATGTGGCCACACTGCGAAACAATATGGAAAAAAGCATGGCCATTCCCAGCCAAAAAACAATATAAACAATACTGATGACCAGGTAGACAACGATCCGCCAGACTTCCTCAATACCCAAGATGACTCCCACCATGCTGAGGCCCAGCCCCGTGATGATCAGAACTATCGAAACCATCATCACCGCAATAACGCAGACACCTGCCAAAAACTTTTCGTTGAGAACCGTATCACGATAAATCGGTTGGGACAACAGCTTACCGAGGCTTCCTTCGCTCCGTTCCCTGTTGATCGTATCAAATCCCAGGATCATTCCGATCAGGAGACCGAAAAATCCCACAAAATCCACCAGTGAAAACCCCGCCCCGGATGACGTAAACAACATCAGGAAGATATACTTCGGCTCGACCACCCCTTCTAAATTCTGCTTGATGTTCAATCCCACCATGTATGCCGTAATCAGACTCACCATGGCGGTCAGGGCAAATAAAATGATAAAACGATAGCTGCTAAAATGATCCGACAGTTCCTTTTTTAAAATGGCCTTGACACCGTACAATGTTATTCCTCCATAAAGTACTTCATGTAAATCTCTTCCAGTGTATACTCTTTTGTCCCAATCCCAGGCTTCTCCTCTGCCAGACGATCCATCGGGCCCCGGGCCACCATTCGTCCCTTGATCATAATACCAATACGGTTGCATATCTTCTGGGCCAGGTGCAAAAAGTGGGAAGAAAGGATAACCGTCATTTTCTTCTCACCGGAGACATTTTGAATCAATTCAATCATCCGGTTCGTTGCAGTCGGATCAAGACCCAAGGTGGGTTCATCCAAAAATGCGATCTTCGGATCCTTTATCAAAAGCTCGGCAGCCTTCACTGCAGTGCGCGATCCGTGGTAAAACAAACCGTTTCATCAAGATCACCTCCTCTCCTGTAGAATAAATTTGGCCTTGCAACCAAACCATCTCGGTAAAGCCGTTAGTTGAGCAGCATCAGACGTCCGGAAAACTTATCGGCGCCCAAAAGCTGTATTCTCTCCTTGTCCTTGGAAAGGATTTCAGTCTCATAAAAGCTGCCGGCGTCATTAATATTACCGACCTCCAGATCAGGGTTTAATCTGTTTATATGATTGCGAACAATCTCACGGACCTGGTCTGGAGATATTGCTGATTTTTCTGCCAAATAGCCGGTGGAACTCTTTCGCTGCGGAACGTGATCTTGACCGCCGGAAGCGCCATAACCAAATGCGTTGGCGGTGGAGGGTCCGGTTAGAAAAAAGGCCGCAGTTCCGGCAATGAACAGAAATAAAACTGTTGTGATAAAACCTCGTACATGTTTTTTCATCCTTTTATCTCCTATAATAGATTTTCGAATTTATTTTTTGTCAAAGAGGATGTGGAGTATCACAAGCCCGTTCAAAAAAAAAATCATAATTCCGTTGAACGTTGGAATAGGTTGCGAACCCCAGCGATAATGCAAGGTTCCTTTAAAGCAGATTAGCAGCGCAGAGAAAGATTTTGAAGATAAATCGGTGTGGAGGGGGTTGTGTATCCGCGATGAAGCGGAGATCGGGAAGGCTCCAAACAAGTTGCCGTAACGATTTTAGCCTATAAGCTGGGGGTAATGTCTGAAAAATTCGGTTTCGCCAGTCGGCCGTTTGTAAGTGCAAATTGGGTACGGGCAGGGGGTTCAGTCCCTTCCAAATTACATGGAATCCTATCTGTTTTTAACCCGCAACCGATGGGTGCATGATGCGATTTTGCCGCAACCGCATGCCGGGGCCTTCTGTCACGCAATGCAGACTGCCTCCGATTTTGGCCTCGATCCCATGATCAAAGATAGCGGTATGTCAACTCCAGTCTTGTGATAATCCGTGCAATTTATGTTTATGAGGTTTTTTACATCTTTTTACAACCTAACGCTTTTCAATCTCAGGGCGTTGGAAACCACAGAAATGGAGGAAAAAGCCATCGCAGCAGCGGCAATGACCGGACTGAGGAGAAAACCGAAAAATGGATAAAGCACACCGGCAGCAATGGGGATACCCGTGGAGTTGTATGCAAAAGCCCAGAATAGATTCTGTTTGATGTTTCTTATAGTGAAGTTACTTAACTTATAGGCCTTGACCACATCGAGAATATCGCTCTTCATGAGGACAATCTTGGCCGACTCCATAGCCACATCCGTGCCTGCGCCAATAGCTACCCCCACATTTGATTGTGTCAGGGCAGGGGCATCATTAATCCCATCTCCCACCATAGCCACATTATGCCCTTCACTTTGGAGTTTTTTCACCTCCTTTGACTTATCTTCTGGTAGAACCTCAGCTAAGATCCGGTCAATGCCCACGGTGCGGGCAATTGCCTCGGCTGTCCTTTTGTTATCTCCGGTGAGCATAGCTACCTTTATTCCCAATTTGTGAAGTTCTTTAATTGCTTGCCCACTGTTTTCTTTTAAGACATCGGCCACGGCGATAATCCCCATCAAGGTCGCATCTTTGGCAATAAACATGGGAGTCTTGCCCTCATTGGATAAGCGGACATCCTCATCCCAGGCTATTTCCAAATCTATCTTTTTGTCTTCCATTAACTTCCGATTGCCCAGAAATATTTTTGATCGATTCAGGCTTATTTCTATCCCATGCCCGGGGATAGCGTTAAAGTCAGTGATTTGCAAAAATTCCAACTTTCTCTCTTCGGCCTCGTTGACAATGGCCTCGGCTAAAGGATGTTCGGATTTTTTATCGCCGCTGGCAGCAATCTTGAGAACGTAATCTTCATTATTGTTGTTAAAGGTAACAATATCGGTAACCCGAGGCTTTCCCTCGGTAAGTGTGCCGGTTTTATCAAAGATGACAAAATCAATCTTGCGGAAATTCTCCAGGGCCTCGGCATCCTTAATGAGGATGCCCTGTTCCGCCCCTTTGCCTGTCCCCACCATAATCGAAGTGGGCGTGGCCAGTCCCAGGGCGCAGGGGCAGGCGATAATCAGAACCGCAATTACCACCGTCAGAGTGAAGAGAAGGGTTCCTCCCACAAGGGTCACTCCAAAAACGGACCCCGCTAAAGACCAGACAATTGCAGTAAGGATGGCAATTCCGATTACGCCCCAGGTAAAATAGCCGGCAACAATGTCCGCCAAACGGGCAATCGGCGCCTTTGACCCTTGAGCCTCTTCCACTAACTTGACAATTTGGGCCAGGGCGGTATCCTTACCCACCTTTTCCGCACTGAATTTAATGAATCCGGTTTTATTCAAGGTGGCTCCGGTTACTCTAGAACCGGGGTTCTTTTCCACGGGCATGCTTTCCCCCGTTAGCATAGATTCATCCACGGCAGTTCTTCCTTCAATGACTTCTCCGTCCACGGGTATCTTTTCGCCGGGCTTAACGATAACCACATCGCCAACCTGCACCTCAGAGATAGGAACCACTTCCTCAACCCCGTCCACTTCAACAATGGCCGTCTTGGGAGCCAGTCCCATCAGCTTCTTGATGGCCTCTGAGGTCTTACCTTTGCTTAATGCCTCTAAAAACTTCCCAAATAAAATCAGGACTATGATTACGGCTGCCGTTTCAAAGTAAAGACTCCTTACATATTGCCCCTCAGGGTCCTTGCCCAGCAACACCAAACCAGCAGCATAAAAACTGTAAAGATAGGCAGCCGCAGTCCCGACACCTATGAGCGAGTCCATGTTTGGCGTACCCTTCATGAGATTGGGGAACCCAACACGGTAAAAGTTCCAGCCGATAATAATTACGGGAATGGATAAGACGACCTGCGACACGGCAAAACGGGCCGGGAAATGCTCGGGATTCAGAAACTCCGGCAAAAGGCTCTTGCTGATCATCTCTGCCATGGCCACATATAAAATGGGAAAAGCAAATATGGCCGCCAAGATAAACTTTTGTTTCAAGGTCCTGATTTCCTTTTCCCGCGCCTCTTCCTCAGCATCCTCAGCTTCTTCTCCCGCTTCAACAAGTACCGGCTTATAACCGGCGGCGGAGATGGCTCCGATTATCTGTCGGGTGCTCAGCTTGCTTTCATCATAAGAAACTCGGGCGTAGGAATTAGGGAAGTTGGTCTCTACCTCTTTCACCCCCTCGAGTTTCTCCACTGTTTTTTTAACCACGCCAGCACAATGATCGGAACCCATTCCCAAGACCTTGAATTCTACCGTCTTCTCTCCCGATACTTTGACGACTTCATATCCCCTATCCTTAACGACCTTTTCTAGATCTTCTACGCCTGTCATAACGGAATCGTAACTTACCATCGCGGTTTGAGAAGCAAAGTTCACTGCCGCCTTCACAACGCCTTTCTTTTTATTAAGGTTCTTTTCAATGTTTTGGGCACAGGCTGCGCAGCTCATACCTCCAATCTTAAGTATCGCCTTCTCTTTTTTGCCCACTACCGAATAGCCGACCGATTCCACCGCATTTATCAGTTCCGCCTGTTTCACTTGAGATGAATCATACTCCACCGTGGCCTTCTCGACAGCAAAATTGACGGCGGCTTCCGATACCCCTTCCACTCGTCTGAGGGTCTTTTCAACGGTGGCGGCGCAGGAGGCGCAACTCATACCTCCAATCTTCAAGATAATCTTTTCATTGGGTTTTTCGTTAGTCATAAATTCTTTTCATATCAAATGGAATTTCACTATCGCAGGGTCTACCTGTTAATGTTCGCCATATAACTCCTTTTCGGCCTTCCACAAAGAGCAGTTCTCAGCGTGATATTTATGATGCAGAATTTTGAAATGTCTCATCGGGCTTTTTTCTTGTGTTTTCCATTTGTTTCATCTCCATTTCTGTAATTTTATATTAAAAAAATATTCTGCCTATGATGAAAAAAAACTTTTCAAAGCGATCAGGGTCTCCGGCGCAATCGAGCACTCGACCTTTTGCCCCTGCCGTTCCATATGGATCAGACCGGCCTGACGAAGTTCTTTTATGTGATGTGATATCGTCGAGGGTACGATCCCGAGATCCTTGCCAAGGTCACCGACACAGGCACACTCTTCAGATTCAACACTGTCTTTTATGTGGGTAATCACTCCGGGCACACAGCAAGAGATGAGTCGCAAAAATATCTTGAGCCGGTTTGGGTTTGAAAGCGCTTTAAACATTTCTGCAAATTTTTCAATATTCTTTTCTCGATTATTCGACATAATTCGAAATATAATGCCAAAAAAGGCACCTATCAAGAAATTGATTTAAAAAAGATAATCGGTATTTGCTTTGCCTTTTGTGGTCAAAAAGCGCGCAATGCTGAAAGTGCTCGAATTTTGTTCTGTAATTTAGCATGAAATAATAGCCGCATGTTGCAGTAGCTTTTAATTCTATGATAAGCGGCAGAGTTCTTGGTTTCTTCGGTCGAAATGCTTATCTATCCCCGTCTATTGCAGATGTATTCGTGAGCCTTCAGCAAATAAGATGGATGATTAAGGTTGGTGGGTGGATAATACTCGTCGTGGGTGTAACGAAAGCCAAGCTGTTCTAAAAGATGCCGCGAGGCACCATTTTTTGGATTATGGCCAGCGAAAAGACCGCTCACTTTAAGCGTGTTGAAGGCATAATAAATGATCGCAACCGCTGCCTCGCCTGCGTATCCACGCCGCCATTGGTTTGAACGGATGTGAAAACCAATCTCATAAATCTGCTGTGACTGCCATGCGGTCTGAGCCCGCAGCAGCCTATATGCTCATTCGTCTCTAGAAGAAATATTGGCCAGTATTGCACGCCGTGTTCCTTTTCGGTAATTATTTCTTTAGCAAGGCGTTCTTGAATTTCATTTTGTGATAATTTATCACGCGCATCAAAAAACTTTGTAACCTCATAATCTCCCCAGAGTTTTTTAGCAAAAACGAGATCGTCTTCACGCCATTTACGGAATCCCAAACGGCCTGTCTTTATGAAGTATTTTGCGCATTTATTCTTGGAATTAATTTATAGCTTCCCCTTACACTTTTCGGTAAAAAGCTTCATTGCTTCACCTGCGTTAGGATCAATTGTAATTGCTCGCCCATAATCTCCCCGCACCGCACGTATGTTGAATCTCCTTCGGCAAGTAACTCCGATCACATCGAATGCATTTGAAGCAGCTCAAATATAGTTGTCAAACGAAATTGGCCTCCAGGTGCATTAACCCAAATGGTTTAATCTATGTTTTCAGAAATATGAGTCTAGGCCAACAGACCGGTGTGCGCATTAAACTGTTCAATGCGCCTGTCAATTTCTGCCACTTGTTGCTGCAGCCTTTCCCAATAATCCGGGAACTCATACCATTGGGCATCCAACTCATCGAGATGTTTCCCCTGCTGCTCGATCCAGGTAAAATACTTCAAGTTATGAATTTGACGCTTGTCATAATAACTCAACTCTCGCACATGGGCAGTCGACTCAGCCATGAGAGAGCGGTGGTAGTCCCTGGTCGCCTCAATTTCCGTATAAGGACCGAACGCTTCCTTCATTTCTGCCAACCGCGATTGATAGAGATCGATTGAATCTGTCCACACCGTCAGGACGATATCGCGGCTGGTCAGTTCATAATATTTAGCGAATTTAATCGCGCACAACAAATTACCGATGCTGGATATTCCAAAGAGTGGGAGTTTGGCGATGATTTTATCACTTACCCCCTGTTTTTTTAGATAGTTCCGGCCTTTACGCTCGTTGAACAACCGGATGAGGTTCATACAGGAATTGTCGTCAACGGCGATAACCATGTCCGTATTTTTAACATTATGAATCCAGGGGATATGTTTGTCGCCAATGCCTTGGATACGGTGTCCGCCATAACCGGAATGCAAAAGAGTCGGACACTGCAAGGCTTCACCGGCGACTATTTTGCTCTGGGGATATATTTTCTTCAAATAGTCACCTGTGCCCAAAGTGCCGGCTGAACCAGTCTGTGAAATAAAGCCGGCATACCGGTTATTTTTTGACATGAGCTTCTGTAAAACCTCTTCCATGGCCTGGCCGGTCACCTCATAGTGCCAGAGGCAATTCCCGAATTCTTCAAATTGATTAAAAATAACGATGTCCTTGCGGGTTTTTCTGAGTTCCCAGCATTTATCAAAAATCTCTTTTACATTGCTTTCGCACCCGGGTGTTGCGATGACCTCGCCAGCAACTTTTGACAGCCAATCGAATCTCTCCTGGCTCATCCCCTGCGGCAGAATGGCGACGGACTCTGCAGCGAGCAAGGTTGCATTGTATGCACCGCCACGGCAGAAGTTCCCCGTAGACGGCCAGACCGCTTTTTGGTAGGTTGGATCAAATTGTCCCGTAACCAATTTGGGAACCAGACAGCCGAAAGTCGCCCCGACCTTATGCGCACCGGTGGGAAACCATTTTCCCACAAGAGCAATTATTCTGGCCTCCACTCCCGATATCTCAGACGGAATTTCCATAAAGTTCACATCGCCATATCCACCGCCAAAATCGACCGGGTCGTTTTTCCAGGTTATCCGGAAGAGATTGAGGGAATTGATATCCCATAACCCGACATCCTTTAATCCATTCTTGATTTTGACTTGGATTAGATCCTGATTTTTCTGTTGCCTAAAGGTAGGGATAATAACTTTTTTACTGCGAGCCCTGTCTATAGTCCGCTTGAGTTGTTTTTCATTGACACTTAAATCAATCATTTCAAATTGCCTTCGGATAGAAACACTTAATCCAGTATTCAGCCACTTCCAGAGACCTTTTATATCAAGAGGACACCGGCTTAGACATTCCTAAAGTTTGATAATTGATATTTACATCCGCTATGTTTGGATTCGCGGCCTTCTTCCACTTCGGTGAACATAAGCCGCATTAGTGTATCCCAGACAAGCAGCGGACCATCGGGTATGAATTCTTTGCCCTTTTTATTCACCAATCGAAAATCGAGCATATTTTTGGCCAAAATGGTCTCGTATTGAAACAGTACTCCTCTCACGGGTTCAGGCCATGCAAAGGCAGCTGGATAATAAAGGGTCATTTCCATGTTGATAACGTCAGCACCGGCACTACCCACGCCGATGACCAGCACATCTGTTTTCAGCACTTCATAATTGTGCATTATCAACTCTCTCTTTTTCATTTCATGACTAAAGCACAGCAAATTTCTCCGAAAGTCTGTCCGTAATAAACATGTGCCCAGGGTAGTGCGTAATCATGAAATCCACCTCTGCCTTCATGGCCACCACCTGAGGTGTGATGCCGCATCCCCAGAAGACCGGGACTTCATCTGCTCCGATTTCAGGCTTCCAGCCAAAATCCGGTTTGTCCATGTCGACAACTCCAAGCTTGTTCGGATCGCCCACATGGACCGGTGCTCCACGAACCGCAGGGAATCTAGAGCAGATCTGATTCGTCCGTACAAGTTGATCCAGCCTGATCGGTCGCATACTCGTAACCATCGACCCATTGAATATTCCGGCCGGCTTGCAGGGTTGATTGGTGAAATAGACAGACACGATCTCTCCAAGTTCGATATGCCTCAATCGAATATTAGCCTTTAAAAGAGCCGATTCAAAAGAATAGCTGCATCCGATCATGAAGGCCACGAGATCATCTCGCCAAAAATCCACGATCTGTTCCACATCGCCAACACACTCCCCCTTCTCGTATATTCTATAGCGGGGCAGATCGGTCCTTACATCCGCTCCCTCCGCCAAGTCCTTCAAAATAGAATTTCCGGGTTCGGTGACCTCCAGAACCGGGCAGGGCTTGGGGTTTCTATGACAAAAAAGAAAAAAATCAAACGCATTGTTTTCAGGTAATATCACGAGGTTGGCTTAGGCGTAACCATCGGCACACCCCTCCGTGGAGTTGCTGAATTCGCCTTTCCGGATTAATTTCCTGATTTCGGTCGGATGAAGATTTCTAATCTCGTCTTTATCCATGGCTTTTGCTCCGTTGGTTTTTAAGAAAGAAAATTATACCAAAATTTAATTCCCATTTTCCCAATTTTTTTGGCCATTGATTATTATCTCCTTTTGCACAATCTTCTCTTGTGATTTTAAAAAAGATATTTTCCTGTATTGATATAAATGTGGAATCCCTCGACGTCTTTGGATGCCATTTCGATTCGTCGAATTCCCTCTTTCAATGATTTCATGTCCGTGGCTGTGGAGAGCCGTAAATAATGTTTTCCTTCGCTACCGATGTTTCCAAAGGAACGCCGGTCGAGGGTTGCCACGCCATGGTGGTAGAGTGCAAACATCTGAAACAGAGTCGAAGGGCTGGTTCGCTGTTTTTTTTCACCAGAAAGTTGTTCGTATGCCGCTAGGACTCCGAGCGCTTCGCAGACCATTGAAATGTTGGGGAAGACGTAAAATGCACCATCGGGTTTATTGCAGTGGATGCCCTCGATTTGATTGAGACCTTCAACAACCATATTCCGTCTATTTTCAAACTGTTTGACCATGGCCTGGACGATCTTTTGATTCTCTTTGTTATCAATGGCCGCCCGACCTGCTTCCTGGATAAAAGGGGGTGTACAGGAAATGATGTTGATATTCAACTGCCGAAAGACCATCGCTTCTTCAACAGTGGGCAAAACCGAGTACCCGAGCCTCCAGCCCGTCATAGCATAAGTCTTGGAATGCCCGCTGGCCAGGATGGTATGTTCAGCCATACCGGGAATCGAAAGAATGCTCTGATGTTGATGGCCATCAAAAAGTATGTGTTCGTAAATTTCGTCAGAATAAATCCGAATGTTCGGATTGGCCTTTTCTTTAACCACCCGGGCAATACCCTCAAGATCTGCTCTGCTGAGCACGCCGCCGGTTGGATTTGATGGCGAATTAAGTATAAGGACCTTGGTTTTCGGGGAAATTAACTTTTCCAAATCGACGGCATCAAATCGAAACCCTTTATCCTCCTCAAGGTGTAAGGGGACCGGCACGGCGCCCAGGAAGGTAACCCAGGATTCATAGATGGGAAAGCCCGGACTCGGGTAGATCACTTCGTCGCCTGGATTAACATAGGCCATCATCGTATAGGCGATTGCGGGCTTTCCTCCGGTTGTCACCACAATCTGGTTGGCATCAACCCGTACCCCACGGGTTTGGTAAACCTGACGGACAATGCTCTCCCGAAGGGGCAAAATACCCTGAGGGTTGGTGTAGTGTGAGTTTCCTTTCTTTATATTCTCAATGGCGACTTTGTTGATGTTTTCAGCACTGTCAAAATCCGGTTCTCCCAAATTTAGCCGGATAACTTTTGTGCCGGCCTGCTCGCATCGCACAATATCATCACCTAACTTAAACGCATTCTCAGTACCTAGTATTTGGATTCGGTCTGCAAAACTAATCATTTCACCCACCATCCGCTTTGATAAATTACCTCTCCAAGCCCCTGTGCCGAATGTTTATTAAAAAGAAGGGGGCGTAATCGCCCAAATAGCCTTCATCTCACCTTCGCCCATGTTGTCCCAGCGATGTGGGATTGAACTATCGAAGTATATACTATCGCCTTCTTCCGAGACCACAACCTGGTCTCCGATAAATCCCTGCAGTTTCCCCTTCAGGATGACACCACATTCCTCATATTGAAATTTTTATATATCGAATATTACATATTTTTCTTAATCGTTAAATACATTTATCAATGATATAGAGCAACTTTACTGAATAATTACGACTCAATGGATTAAAATCTCGTATTTTTAAATTTTTTCATCAATTATCTTTGATTTTTATGCAAATTTGCAAACGTTTCTCATCAAAAATGATTCTTGGCCGGATATATGTCCCAAATCGATAGACAAATAGAAACGCAAAAAAAACCGTGCCTCCTAACTATCACGATTTGATTTCCAAACAAGGAGAATTTTTTACTAAAACTTCGCACCTCAGATGCGGCTTTTCTCAAAATATCAGGTATGAAACTCGAATATTTTAATACCTGGAGTTCTTTTCACTATTGACAGTTTGACGATAAACTCTATATGTAATATCTGTAATTCTCGATCTCTTATATATTCGACGGTTTGCTTTTACCCGAGTCTTTTTGTCTTTAACCAACCTGTCAGATATAGGTCATAGCTGTGAAATCATTAGAAAAACTTCCTGCTCAACTGAGGAAGCAAATTCGCTATGTGTTGACCGACATCGATGATACTCTTACTGTAAATGGACGATTACCTTCCGTTGTTTTTGTTTCCATGGAGAGGCTGAGAGATGTCGGGATTCGCAGCATTCCCATTACCGGAAGACCGGCCGGGTGGTGTGATCATATTGCTCGGATGTGGCCGGTGGACGGTCTTGTGGGTGAAAATGGGGCTTTTTATTTCCGGTATGACGATTCGATCCGAAAGATGCAACGACGATATTTTAATACAAAGAGCCGGCGCCAAGCGAATCGTCACAAATTAGACAAACTAAAGCTGGAGATTTTGGGAAAAATTCCAGGCTCTCGGATCTCTGCCGATCAGGGTTATCGCGAAGCGGATTTGGCCATTGACTATTGCGAAGATGTGTCGCCGCTGTCAAACGAAGACGTCGATCGGATTGTCGCCTTATTCAAAAAGGCAGGTGCCGAGGCAAAAACGAGCTCCATCCATGTCAATGGTTGGTTTGGTGAATATGATAAATTGACGATGACGCGGTTTTTATTTGAGGAAGTCTTTGGAGAGGATCTGGATCACGTCAGACGTGATGTCATTTTTATAGGCGACTCTCCCAATGACGCACCAATGTTTGCCTATTTTCCAAATTCTGTCGGTGTGGCCAATGTCTTGCACTTTAAAAGCCGAATGCCTTGCGAACCGGCTTGGGTCACACAAAAGGAGGGCGGATACGGGTTTGCTGAGATGGTGGATGCACTGCTTGCTCGCTAATGCGGTCAAATCTCAGGTTTGCCCCTTTCTGCTCTTAATACCTCTCGTATCTTTATCCACCATTTCTTATCAGTGTACATCCTTTCTCCTCCATCAACATGATACTCTATCCCTAATAATCAGATTTCGAGCTATAGCGAATTCACTCTGCTGAAATCAAAAAAAGTATCATTTACCCCGATATTTCATTTGGGGTTCTTCAATTTTTGAGTCATTTTGACATTCGAATGTAAATTCGCTACACTGCATGTTGCTAGCATATTGCAGATTTTTTATGTACTGTCTTTATAAAAGGTCCAAGCCATATAGGCCATAACCATTTGTAGAGCTTTATTCGGAATAATCATACAGGAGAACCGATTATGAAAGTTGTTACTCTACTTGGTAGCGCCAAAAAAGAGGGGAATACCGCTACTGTTTTGGGATGGATAGAAAAAGAACTCGAATTACTGGGACACGATGTGAAACAGATCTGCCTCAATGATAAATCCATCAAAGGGTGTCTGGGGTGTTGTAAATGTCAAGAGAATCCAGATGAGATTGCCTGTGTCCAAATTGACGACGCCATAAATATTATGGCACAAATGATTTCATCCGACGCTGTCCTATTCGCCTCACCGGTCTATTTCTGGGGGTTCTCGGCCCAAATCAAGGTGCTGATCGATCGGGGTTACAGCCTGGTAGCCAACTATCACAAGCCGGGCCATACTTCACTGATGGAAGGAAAACGCACCGGCCTGTTGGTCACCGGTGCGGATGCTTATGAAGAAAATGCAGAAGGCATGTTTACCGTCTTCGACCGGATCGTGGACTTTCTGCTGGCCAGGAAATCTGGCGAATTGTATGTTGGAGAGTGCGGCCAACCTGCTGAGATTCCGGGGGAGGTCAAGGACAAGGCTGTGGAACTGGCTCGATCCTTGGTGGAGTGATCCAAAATGAAGATTTGTAGAATGATACAGATCATTTTTAAAAAAACGGTTATTTTTCGACAGTGGTCCCGAATATCAAAAGTGAAGAATATGATTATCAATGTGCATTGAAATCTGATATGTAAAAGCGAGCATTTGGGCAAGATATGGGTCGGGGAGGGCCATGGCCCTCCCCGACCTCCGAACCGTGCATGCGGGTTTCCCGCACACAGCTCTCCAGTCGGTGGTTTCCTCATCGGGATTGGCGCACCAAAATGTGGGCCTTACGCATGGTGAAATGCCCCCGTTCAGCGAAGAAAGCATTTGGCCATTGCCTGTGAGCGCGATCAGTTGCATCGAGATGATCGAACAAGGCAAATGCAGCGGACACGCTAAAGCGCACCGCTGATTTGCGACGTTAGGCAGCCACGGGAAAGATGCTGGGAGAATGATAGCGATTCTAGGTTTGAATTACTAGTGTTTTTGTTATTTCACTGTGGTAGCTAATAAATTCTATCTCATTATTCTATCATTTTGACAATATTTGACGCGATTTTATTAGGTACACTTCAGGGATTGACGGAATTCCTTCCCATTAGCAGTTCAGGGCACCTTGTCTTGGGGCAAACCTTCCTGGGAATTAAACAACCGGGGAATGAATTTGAAATTTTAGTGCATTTGGGAACGCTTGCCAGTATCCTAATTATTTTCTTTCAGGACATTAAATCTATCATACAGAGTATTTCGGAAAGGAAAACACAGCGTTTTGTGCTGTTTTTATTTACTGGAACTCTCCCAGCGGTGCTCATAGGATTAGGGCTCAAAGATTTCCTGGGAGGATTGTTTGAAAATCCGAAAGCTGTCAGCGGAGCATTATTGTTTACAGGGATGGTCTTATTCACCTCAGTTTTTTCCAATGAGAAGGCAGGTAGCCGGACTTACTTGCAGGGCCTATTAATTGGATGTGCCCAGGCTGTCGCCATTATTCCCGGTATTTCTCGGTCCGGCATGACAATTTGTACGGGTCTGTTTCTGGGTTTGATACCACATGAAGCTGCCCGGATATCATTTTTGTTGGCCATTCCGGCAATCAGTGGTGCTGGTTTATTAACAGCCCTTGATATGCCAACAGGTTCAAGCTTGTCGATGGGTGCAGTACTGGGCGGTTTGCTCAGTTCTTTTATCGTCGGAGTTCTGGCGCTAAAATGGCTCCTTGGATGGCTTGAAAAAGGTCAACTTCATTGGTTTGGATTTTACTGTTTTATCTTTGGAACTCTAACACTGATATTTTAACCTATGAGTTTGACAGGAATCGATCTTGTTTTTGATCTTGAAGGGAATGCCAAAAGTATTTTCTTAATTTCTTATAGAAGTAAGATACCCATCAGATGATTGGATTTTTTTTTGTGAAAGATTAAACGAAGGCAATGCTGATATTTTTATCAATTCCAAGTTTATAACAAGCCCAAAGATACAATAATGAAGCACTATTCGGACACCAATCAGAAATAGATATTGTTTCATTTTTACTCCTTAATTAATGGCATGCGATTACATACAGGCTGTGACGAAGTTCATGAAAGAAATCATGGACCGGTGGATAGTTAGCAAAAAAGACCACCCAGATCACCACTGCAGTCGCAACGAGGACAAGTCTCATCTGCACAAAAACATTCAGTGTTATCCCGAAAGTGCTTCTACTGTACTCATTAACTCAAATCGGTAAGCCACTGGTTTGACCAGTGTGACTATAAAAGGTTTGACCTTTAGCTAGATTAGATATAGTTCCTCCTTAGCGTTATGACTGTTTTTGACATTTTGTACCTCCGTCGGATTTTATATATTTAGTAAAGGACATCCCGGTTTTTCAGAGGGTCGTGCATTATCGCCCTCCTCGCGGATCGGAAGCCAGGCCGTAGCGGAGGGCTTTCATGAGAGCGGGAATGGATGAATGTCCCGCTTTAGGGCGCGGTGGACGTTTGACGATAACGACCCGGCACCCGGAATCCCGTGCCGCGGCGATTTTGGTCCCGACGCCGCCGGCATCGCCGCTATCCTTGGTAACCAGGACGCCGATATGATGCCGCATGATGAGCGAGGTATTCTCCATTATGGAAAACGGTCCATTTGCGCGCGTGATTTCGTCCAATTCCAGGCCCGCCCGGCTGCACGCTTCGATGGAGAAAGGATGATCAAGGACTCTGGCTACTAGCTTGACGCCATGCAGGCGCGCCTCCGCCACATAGGGGGATAGGTTCCGAACACCGATGGTCAAGAGCACAGGCCGTCCGAACAAGCAGGCCAGGGCGGCGGCATGGGTGTGATCGTCGGCCCAATGAATGGCGGAAACATCCGCTACAGCGCTCGGTCGATCAAAGGCCACATAGGGTGTTCCTATTCGCCGACAAACCGACCATGCAATGGCGCTAATCGCTGAGGCATAGGGATGCGTTGCATCGACCACTGCGCGTATCCCTTGATCATGAATCAGGTCCGAAAGCCCCTGGACATCGAGTTCCCCAATCCGCAGCTGGATTCCAGGACCCAGCCCGCCTCTGGGAGGAATCGAAGTTGCCATCGAAAGCAGAACCTCGAAGCCCTCTTTCGCAAGAGTCGCTGCGATGAGCGAAGCCTCAGTCGTTCCTCCAAGTAGCAGGATCATAACGCGTATCCCCGCGGTGTGACGAACCAACCTTGGACGCTTCTTGAATGGGTATTGCCGATGATCACAATGCTTCGCATGTTGATCTCCAGCGATAACAGGTCTCCCAAAATTGTTAGCGCGATGTGCTCGTTCGGCATGCCGACGGATGTTCCCACCCCTGCAGGCGTTGTGGAAGGGCGGTGGCGAAGAAAAATCTCGACCGCCTCCTCAAGATGGCGAATTCGCTTTTTAGAGCGCGGGTTGTACAGCGCTGTCACCAGGTCTGCAGCGGCAACCGCTTTCAGACGACATCGAATCATATCCCAGGAAACCAGCAGGTCGCTGAGGCTGATAACTGCATAGTCGAGCATTAATGGCGCGCCCATTACCGCCGCCGCGGCGTTGGCCGCGGATACGCCGGGAACGATTTCGATATCCAGTTCAGGCGCAATCCGCTGCGCTAGCTCGATGGCAAGACCGGCCATGCCGTAGACGCCCGGGTCGCCTGAAGACACCAGGGCGACGGTTTCTCCAGCGTCAGCCCGTTCGATAGCAGCCCTGCATCGTTCTTCTTCCCGAGTCATGCCGGATGCGATAGTCTCCTTGCCTGCGGTCAGGTCGGCGATATGTACCAGATAACGAGAATATCCGACCACAACCTGGCTTTGAGCGATCGCCATCTCGGCGCGGGGTGTTCGATCCGGAACACCTCCTGGGCCGATGCCGACTACAAACAGTTTTCCTGTGCAATGGCCACAGTCACGCTGTTTCGAATTGTTTTGGGAAGTATTAATGATGTTCTCCTTCCTGCCAACAGAGCGACGGGTTCGGCGACGGCAGGCAAATTAACCTCTTTCTGAGCCAGGGGTGTGGAGCTAAAATCTCGGGTGCAAGCCCGTATTTCATCCGAGGAGATTAGCCTCAACGGTATTCCCAGTTCCGCCGCTGCCTGTTTCAAGCCCGGTTCATCTGCTTTGATATCGGCGCTGGCAATGAAGCGGACCTCATCCGGTGCGATGCTTGCCTTGGCAAGCGCGTAGCGGACTGCTTCGATAATCGATTGCGCGGCACAGCCGCGGCGGCATCCTACGCCGATAATGACCGTTCTGGCCGCGTCGGAAGTTGTGGTTATCACAGGTTCGGCTCCGAGGAGGTTTGCAATTGTCAACGAAAGGTCGTTGGCTCCGCCTTCGTGTCCGCTCAGCAGGCTGACAGCGAATCGCCCATTTACGTCCACCACGACGACCGGCGGATCCAACAGCTTGCTTCGGAGGCGAGGAGCGACAGCGCGCACCATCACGCCGCATGGACCGATGAAGATCATCCCGTCGGTCTTTGGGAACAGCTCGCCCACGAGGTCGGCGGTGCGCGCGAAAGGCACGGCATTCTCGCAATCCTCCACGTCCTCGTGAAAGTGTAGCCTGCTTTTCGGTATACTAGCCGCAAGCTTACGAGCTACCTTGACACCGAGATTAGAGAGCGTAATTAAATCTGGCATATCACACATTCCCTTTACGATGACTATGCGCGAAGTCGGGGTCGTAAAGACGCGAGCGGGCCTCCCCCGCATTGCGGCGGACGACAAATAACGCGGTCTTTGTGATACCGGCCGAACTGACTTTCCCTGCAATATTGGCCAGTGTGCCCCGGATAATCCGCTCATCCGGCCACGAAGCGCGATACACCATAGCCACTGGGCAGTCTTCGCCATAATGCCTCGCCAGAGTTTGCGCATGAAGTCCGATCGCATGCGCTGACAGAAACAGGCACAGGGTAGCCCCGGTCCGAGCGAAGCGTTCGAGCGATTCCGACTCCGGCATCGGAGTCCGCCCGGGCGTGCGGGTCAGTACAATGCTCTGCGCGATCTCCGGAACCGTCAACTCCCAGCCAAGGGCCGCTGCCGCCGCCTGGAAGGCGCTCACACCGGGCACGACTTCGTAGTCGACCCCATGACGCTCCAACTCGCTGATCTGCTCGCCGATAGCACTGTAGATGGACGGATCACCCGTGTGAAGCCGCACCACATCCAGGTCTCTTGCGTTTGTATCGAGAATTATATTAATCACCTGCGGGAGAGAAAGTTTGGCAGAATCGTGCTTCTCGGCCGCGGTCGGCAATAGATCGATAATGGCCGGACTGACCAGCGAGCCTGTGTAGACGCATACGCGACACTGCCGCAACAGCCGCTCTGCCTTTCGGGTCAACAGGTCAGGATCGCCCGGTCCGGCGCCGACAAAAAAAACTGTCATTCAAGACACTCCGTTCCCATATTGGCTAGAATAATCGAAAGATAGCCGATTTGTTCACCACGTCCACGAAGCTTGCGAAGGTCTGTTTCCACGTGTTCATCTGGCATTCCGATGTGTGAAGCAAACACGGCGGTTTCAATGGCTTGGCGCTCTTCGAGCAAGTCGAGCACCGCCTCTAGCCTCTTGCCGATCTTCATGATCACAACCGTTCCATTACGGCGCAAGGCATCGCTAACGCTAGTCAAATCGTCGGCGGTCGGGACGATGGTTACGGACTGTTTGCCCTCGCCAATCGCAAACTCGGTGACGGCGGCCACAGCGCTGAAAGCGGTGACGCCGGGGATGGTTACGATACACGCCTCGGGTAGAGTATCCCGCAAGGCTCGCACAAGATAAATGTACGTAGAATAAAGAAATGTGTCGCCCAGGGTCGGGAAACAGGCATCCTCTCCTCGGGACAGTATCGACTCAACATAAGCGGCAGACGCGCGCCACCGCGCCATCAACTCGTCCCGCTTGGTTATCATTGGAAATACGACTTCATGTATTTCAGTTAGAGGATTGAGGTGCTTCTTAACAATGCGCAACGCCACACTGTCTGCTGACTCAGACGCCTTTGGTACAACAACATGACGGCACCGGGAAAGGAGTTGAACTCCCTTGACGGTGATCAGATCCGGATCTCCGGGACCGATTCCGATTCCATAAAGCGTTCCGAGCGTCATTGCAGAACCCCCGCTTTCAGGAGTAGCACGATCGTCCGAGTCGAGAGATCGATCTGTTGGAATTCCGCGACTGAAACACGACGAATCCGTTCGCCCTGCAAAGATAGATTTTCGCACACGACAAGGATTCGCTTGTTTCCCAAGGCATTCGCCAGGTCGGCAATCCAATGTTGTGAATGCCGATGCCCGGCGAGAATTGCAATACTGCCGGATGTTTTCAAGTCTTCTGGAGTGAAATCGGGAATTTCTTTGTGGGCGGAGACGATCCGGACGTCGATCCAATCAAGACCAAGCCGCGCGAAAGCCAACTGAACTGAACTGATGCCAGGAAGCGCTTCACAAACGTCTTTTCCGAACCGACGGAGAACGGGCCCGGCCAGGCTGCACAGACCCGGATCGCCGCTGACCAGAATTGCAATCTTGTCATGCTCGCGGTGTGAGGCGATGGATTCGAGCACGCTGTCGATATCAGAGCCAGCAGGAATCTGCTCTTGCGTTGGCGCCGCATATGTGTCGAGCAAATGGGGTGATCCCACCAAGACCGTAGCGCTGTCGATAGCGCGCCGCCCGGCTTCAGTCAAATAGTCCGGGGAACCGGGGCCACAGCCAACGATCGTCAGCTTTTGTGGTTGAGTTTCCGCCATAGTGAGAGGTCTCCATATGTCCCGAGCATGTCGCCTTCCATATTTACCAGAACAACCGAGATTTTGGATGCGTCGCTCATCTTTTCTTCCGCCGCTCGCGCGATAGCGGCGCTCAGCGCTTCGCCCAAGCGGTTTCGTTCGGCCTGATCCAGCGCGGCGAAAAGTCCTTCTGTGGTCGCGTGTTCGGCGGGATCAAGCGAGTGAAACGACCCGCCCATCCGACGAATGGTTTCCATTGCAGGTCTTGAGCGCGAGGAGTGCGTGTCCCATTGTCCGTCAGCCAGTTTGGCGAGTTTCCCCGGATGTCCCCAGAGGAGCACTTGCTCGAACTGGTAACGAGGAAGGTTTTCCAGCAAGAAGCCCCATTCGTTGCCAACCTCAATTACCTGTTCGGCGGTCACAGTCAGGTGTTTGCGCGCCGAGCGTTCCCCGATATGTCCTGGCGTCAGCACCGGCGCTGTCACTCCCGCTGCTTTAGCGACGTCCAGTTCACAAACCAGCGAGCATTTCAACGCTTGGCAACTGAAAGGTCTGACCCGCCCCGTAGTGCCAAGAATCGAGAGTCCGTTCACAACGCCCAGCCGGGGATTATACGTTTTCCGGGCCATCTCGCGTCCGCCCGGAATGGAGATCGTGACTCGAACAGGTCGGCTCGTCAGCTCGCACAGCGCGTCTCGTACCATCTTCCTGGGGCCTGAGGTGATAGCCGGCTCTCCCGGTGGAACCGAAAGACCCTTCTTGGTCACAGTGCCAACCCCGCTGCCCGCGACGAAAACCACATCCTTTTCGCCGCCCCATTCCACGAAAGCCTGGACAAGCGATCCGTTGGTGATATCCGGATCGTCGCCTGCGTCTTTGAGAACCGCCGCTTCGGCGCCATGGACCCTCTGCCAGACAAAAACGACCGGCAGCGAATGGCGCTCCCCGCCAGGGAAAGGGATCTCGACCTCTGTCGGCTGCTCCGTGTCCCCGATAAGTGCCTGCAGCGCCGCCTTGGCCGCTGCTGCAGCGCAGGCTCCTGTCGTATAGCCAAGTCGACCGTAGGACATGTCGTCACTCTGGACTTTAGTCGTATCGGAGAATGTTTCGGTAGGCTGACTTTTACTCATGTTTCTTGCCCCCTATTCCCAGCCACAGTTTCTCGGGAAGTAATGCGAGTATTTGGCGGCGTGCGGCCTGAACTGTCAGTGGCAATCCCTTGATGGGAAAGCCGTCGTAACGTCTCATATCGTGAAAGAGGCTCGATATATAGGGAAGCCGCAAACCGGCACGATCCAGTATTTCAGGTTCATTGAAAACTTTCGCGGTCGGCTCGCACATCAATACGTGCCCTCGCTCAAGCACGTAGATGCGATCTGCAAACAAGGGGAGCAGATCGATCGAGTGCGTGGCAAAGACCACCGTGATCCCTTGCTGCCGGTTCAGTCGATTCAGCAAATGCATCATATGTGTCTCCCCCGCAGGGTCCAGCCCGGCTGTCACTTCGTCAAGCAACAGAAGAGACGGTTTCATCGCCAACACGCCGGCCAACGCAACCCGCTTTTGCTCGCCGAAACTCAGGTGGTGAATAGCCCTGCCTCGAAAATGCAGTCCCCCAACCGACTCCAAGGCGTCAGTAACGCGCTTTTCCACAGTCTCTTCAGACAGATCTTGATTGCGCGGGCCGAAGGCGACATCTTCATCTACCGTCACGGCGAACAACTGATCCTTGGGATTCTGCAAAAGGAGGCCGACACGCCCGTACAATTGTCTTGCGGGTATTTTGGTGACATCCAATCCATCAAGCAGGACTGTGCCGATTTGTGGCGGCAATAGACCCGCCAGTACTTTTATCAGGGTCGTTTTCCCGGAACCGTTCGACGCCAACAGCGCCACGAATTCGCCTTCTGTTGCGTGAAAATCGACATCCGTCAAGGCCTGGAGACCTCCCTCATAGCAATAGCACAGCCCCTGGCATTCCAAAAGTGGTTTGTGGTTGTTAGAAATCACCATAATTGCCCTTCAATGAGGAGAAAAACAAATGCAATTCCCACCCCGGCGCTGAATATGTCGAAACATGTCTTCCACGAAAGGCGGTGCATGCCGCCGAACCGATACTCGCCCGCATAACCGCGAGCGATCATCGCCTCGTGCGTCCTGAAACTCTGCTCCATGGAACGTACGATGACAGCACCTATCAAGCCACTGGTGGACGACATAGAGTTTCGAAAACCCGAATAACCTAGACGGACCCGCTGGGCGGCCGCCATGTCAGTGGCCTCGTCGAGCAACACAAATATATAACGATACACCAGCATGGCGATCTCGACCCACACCTTAGGCATGTGACACCAGTACAGCGTGTTGAAGATTTCGTGCGCCGGCGTTACGGAACTCAACAACAACAGCGTTCCGACTGCGCCAAGTACGCGGCTGCCTGTCAAGGTTCCTTGCGCTATTCCCTCGCGCGTGGCGGTCAGAACCCAGTCGCCCAGCGAAACGGAAAATACCGGGGTTTTACCGATCAATAGCGCCTGCAATACCATAATAACGATAACAATTCCCAGCGAAGGCAGGAAACGGTGGAAAATTATTTTGCGAGGAATCCTCAAGGCGATCATCGTCGCTATGGACAATAGCCATGCCGACACAGGGAGAACCGGTCTCGTTGAACAAAGAATAGCGGCAAACAGAGCGATGGCCACCCCCATCTTCAACCGAACGTCCAAACGTTGCAAAACGTTGTCACGACTGGCTAAGTAGTCAGAAAACAGATGGAATTCGCGACTCATGTTGCCGATGGACCTCGTTTTCTGGAAAACAGGGTTTTGAACGAGTACCCGGCCACGAAGCCGCCACAGGCCCCAGCCAGCAGAAATACGAACAAAAGTAAATCCCCCTGATCCGTATTGATGTAAGGATCGCGCGCCGAGCGTCCCGCCTCCTCGGCGTAATGCTCCACGACCGACTCGTCGACACCACCCCAGTCACCCTCGGTCATTTCGATAGCCAGCCACGCCCCCACCGCCAGTAGAGCCACGGCAACACATACAACAAAAGTCTTCCTCATGATGAGCCTCCCGACAGAAATTGCGTCTTCATCAACTCCGGTATACGAAAGTGGATGAAACGATATGCACCCGCAGACAGAATCCCTTCCAAAACTCCCAAGGGAAGTTG
>PVBE012598862.1_pt1 | contig 38923 bp, 31 predicted proteins | sample 1631181 | NCBI WGS metagenome assembly PVBE01 (sample SAMN08397723, study PRJNA350692) | Marine metagenome, whole genome shotgun sequencing project. | isolation source: water | place: Pacific Ocean | collected 2012-04 | reverse complement strand
TGTTGCTGTTGTAGTAGTCGCTGTAGAGAAAGCGGAGGTTGCCGAAGAATCGATGCCCGCCGCCGATGACCGCCTGCAGATACACGTTGGCCTCATACTGCCGAAGCCCATATGGCTCGAAATTGGCGTCATCCAATTTTGCCCAGCCGAAGCGGAGTGAGGCACCGTAATCGAGCGTCAGCTGTTCACCGAGCGTCTGGCCTCGGTGGTCGGCAAGTCTCCGCTCGATTTCCTGATCGAGCATTTGCTGTTCGATTCGGTTGAGCAGGGCCGATTCACGGTCCTGCGCGGCTGCTGGCACTGCCCATGATGCAATGAGCATCACCACGATGGCTGTGCGGGTTGCCGAACCTGAGATTGTGGCTGGACGTGCTGGCACGTGGTCTCCTCTCGCGGTGAGGGGGGAGATCCCCAATGGGATGGCAGACCCTGGGCAGACCGCTCCACCTTACAGGGTTGCTAGGGAGTCTAACTAGTCTCTGGAATGACGTGGCACGGGATCGGTTTCCATGCGACCATGTACACGATGAAACTGATCGTGACCGGAATCGGAGATGCTTTCAGTGCCCTGCACTACGGCTCCAGCGGCATCATTGACGCTGGGAGCGGGTTGGTAGCCATCGACTGCCCCGGGGCGGTGCTGGCGATGTATCGGGCGGCTGCATCCTGTAGTGGCGTTGAGTTGGGATTCAATCAACTCCATGACATCATCCTCACGCACTTGCATGGTGACCACAGCAACGGGCTGGAGACCATCGGCTTCGCGAGGCGCTACTGCGAAGAAGAGGGCACCCGGCCTAGGCTGCACGCGCTACCAGAGGTCCTGGATCGTGTGTGGGAGAAACTCGCACCGGCGATGGACGGGGCATCTCAGGGAGGTACGCTGAGCACACTTGAGGATTATTTCGAACCCCGACCGCTCGATCCGGAGGGTGTGGTGCGTATCGCAGGCATGGATGTGCGATGCCGGCGAACCCGGCACTCCATCCCAACTGCGGGCCTTCTCTTCTGCGGTGCAGGCGGCACGCTGGGGTGGAGCGGGGACACCGAGTTTGAGCGAGCCCATATCGAGTGGCTGGCCGAAGCGGACTGCATCGTGCACGAGTGCGGGGGGCACAGTATGCACACCAAGTGGGAGGAGCTTGACGGCCTCCCTGCCCAGATCAAGTCCCGAATCCGCCTCATTCATCGCCCCGACGACGACGTGGATCATGGCGGCGTCATGAAGCCCCTCATTGAGGGCGAGGTGATCGATATCGGCGGGTGAGTTCCGAGGCAGGGAGACTGCATACAATGGGCCGCTTTCAGAACGAACCAGCGACTCGTCGGGAGACCCCAGATGGAGCAGTGCATGGCCGAGCAATCGAATCAACATCGAAGCGAAGCCACGGGCCATTGTGATGGCCCGTTGTTTCTTGATCGCCATGTAGGCCCTGATGCATGCGATCTGGAGACGATGCTCAAAGTGGTTGGGTGGAGCTCTCTTGATGATGTGATGCGTGGCGCGATGCCCGATGACATTCGCACCGCGCCAGGGGCATCCGTCCCTCCCCATTCTGAAACCGATGCGTTGAGCATGCTTCGCGCGTGCGCCGATCGGAATCAGGTGGTCCGCTCGGCGATCGGGATGGGTTATCACGACACGGTTGTTCCGCCAGTGATTCAACGATCCATTCTTGAGAACCCGAACTGGTACACGCAGTACACGCCGTACCAAAGCGAGATATCTCAGGGCCGCCTAGAAGCTCTGCTGAACTACCAGACGGTGGTGGCAGATCTCACGGGCTTGCCTGTTGCGAATGCGTCGCTCCTTGATGAGTCGACCGCAGCAGCCGAAGCGATGCTGATGTGTCGTCAGATTGCCGGCGGCACTCGATCGAAGTTCATTGCCTCGGACACATGTCACCCGCAAACTCTGGCGGTATTGCGAGGACGCGCCGCGCCACTTGGGATCGAATTGGTAGAGGCCGATCTCTCGTTGGGTGTGCCGAGTTTCGACGACGCCTTCGGTGTCCTTGTTCAGTCGCCTGACACATTTGGCATCGTCCACGATTGGAAACAACTTGCCGCCGCAGCAACCGAAGCGGGGGCTGTGCCGGTGATGTCCGCGGATCCGCTTTCATTAACCCTGATGCGGCCTCCAGGTGAGATGGGTTTCGATATTGCGATTGGCTCGATGCAGCGATTCGGCGTTCCGATGGGGTTTGGTGGTCCGCACGCGGCTTACATGGCTGTCCGCCAACAGCATGTTCGAAAGATGCCTGGCCGACTTATCGGTGTGTCACGCGACGCGGTCGGTACCACCGCACTCCGTATGGCGATCCAGACGCGTGAACAACACATTCGCCGTGATCGGGCTACCAGCAATATCTGTACTGCGCAGGTGCTGCTCGCCATCATGGCTGGTATGTATGCGGTGTGGCATGGCCCCTCAGGGCTTCGACGAATTGCAGAACGAATTCGTATGCACACGGGTCGCTTGGCGTCCGGTCTCGAAGCCGCTGATGTCTCGATTGAATCGGGAACTCGGTTTGACACTGTCGTCGTTCATGCGAGCAGCGACGAAGAGGCCGATGCCATCGTGACGCGGGCACTTGCAGCCGGCTTTAATCTTCGCCGGTATCCAGATCAGCCCGCCGTTGGCATCACGCTCGATGAGACAATGGTGGATCAGGATGTCGAGACACTCTTGGCGGCCGTGAACGCGAACGCACTTCCGGGAGTGTGCGAACCTGTTCATGAAGCAGTATCCCGATCCAGCGGATACCTGATTGATGAGGTCTTCAACTCACATCACAGTGAGACGGAAATGCTCCGGTACATCACGAGGCTGCAGGCTCGTGATCTCTCGCTGGCCCACTCGATGATTCCACTCGGCTCCTGCACAATGAAACTCAATGCGACATCAGAGTTGATTCCGGTCAGTTGGCCCGAGTTCGCCCGTATGCATCCATTTGCGCCTCGTTCGCAGTGGTCGGGTTACGAAGAATTGATCAAAGGACTCGAGGAGCGACTGCTGGATCTCACCGGTTTTGATGGTGTTTCCCTTCAGCCCAATGCGGGCTCGCAGGGCGAGTATGCGGGGCTTCTGACAATCAATGCGTGGCACCGCTCCCGTGGAGACGATGATCGGCGAATCTGTCTGATACCCATGTCGGCGCACGGAACCAATCCTGCAAGCGCCGTCATGGTTGGATTCGAGGTTGTTCCAGTGTCATGTGATGAGGGCGATATCTCGATTTCGGATCTCGAAGCGAAGATCGAAAAACATCGTGATCGACTCGGCGCAATCATGATTACCTATCCATCGACGCATGGAGTCTTCGAGGGGACCATCCGTCGAATCTGTGAACTTGTTCATGAGGCGGGCGGACAGGTTTACTTGGACGGCGCCAATCTGAACGCCATGCTCGGGCATTCTCGCCCCGGTGATATTGGCGCGGATGTATGCCACTTGAATCTCCACAAGACATTCGCGATTCCGCACGGTGGGGGCGGACCAGGTGTGGGGCCGATCGTTGCAGCAGAACATCTGTGCCCATTCCTACCGGGTCACCCGGTGGTGTCACCCGTGGGTTCGGCGGACCAGGCGATTGAACCAGTTTCCGGTGCGCCGTGGGGAAGCGCCAGCATTCTCCCCGTGTCCTGGATGTACATCATGATGATGGGAGACAGTGGACTGGCTCATGCTTCCTCGGTGGCTGTACTTGCAGCAAACTACATGGCAAAGCGGCTGGAGTCGCACTTTGATGTGTTGTTCCGCAATGAGGTTGGGTTCTGCGCTCACGAGTTCATCATTGACCTTCGTCCGTTTGATCGAAGTGCCGGTATCAAGCCCGACGATGTCGCGAAGCGGCTCATGGATTATGGATTCCATGCGCCGACCATGTCGTGGCCCGTTGCGGGCACGCTCATGATCGAACCCACAGAGAGTGAGTCGCTGGCGGAACTCGATCGATATTGCGATGCCCTCATTGCGATTCGCAGTGAGATCGCGGCAATCGAATCTGGCGAGGCCGATCGTGAGGACAATGTCCTTCGGAATGCACCGCACTCGCTGCAGGTGATGACCGCCGACACATGGTCGCATCCGTACTCCAGATCACAAGCAGCATGGCCCTTGCCGTGGCTGAGGCAGCGTAAGTTCTGGCCACCAGTGGCGAGAGTGGACAACCCGTGGGGCGATCGAAACTTGGCTTGTACCTGCGCCGGAATGACGGACTACGACTCAGACGAGTGATACGCCCGGTGTTCTGCCGCCCTATTCCAAGATCCGCAGCCGAATGGTTTCGGGCATCGCAGCGATTTGCTTTTTCATTACATCGCGGTCGATGGTATCGACGTCGAGAATGACGTACGAAAGATCACCCTGACTCTGGAGATACTCGGCGTGGATGTTCGCGCCGGACTCGGCGATGATTGAGTGCAGGCTACTGAGAACGCCTGGAACGTTCTTATGGAAGTGCAGAATCCGGCAGTGATCTGGATGATGGTCCGGGAGATCAACTTCCGGAATATTCACTGCCGCAGTCGTAGTTCCCGTCTCCTTGAACCGCTGCAACTTGCGTGCAACATCCTCGGCAATTTGGGCCTGCGCTTCTTCTGTACTACCACCGACGTGCGGCGTGAGGATCACATTTGGTATCCCGGCGAGGGGGCAGGCAAAGGCCTCGTCGTTGGATCGGGGTTCTTCTGGGAACACGTCCAGTGCAGCGCCACCGACGTGGCCTGCTGTGATTGACTCGGCGAGCGCGTCCAGATCAACCACGCTTCCCCTCGCATTGTTGATGATGGAGGCGCCGGGCTTCATTTGTCTTAATTGATCTGGTCCGATGAGGTGGTGCGTGACCGGTGTGGCGGGTACATGCAGGGTGACGACATCGGACGATGCGAGCAGATCCTCAAGTGAGGTGCATGCTTGCGCGTTGCCAAGTGCCATGCGGGGGAGGATGTCGTAGTACACCACCCGCATTCCGAATGCCTCGGCGAGAACCGAAACCTGTGAACCAATGTGCCCATATCCGACAATGCCAACAGTTCGCCCACGAACTTCATGTGCGCCGGATGCCGATTTGCGCCAGTGCCCGCCATGCAGTTCCATTGATCGGTCAATCAATTTGCGATGGAGCGCGATGATCTCGGCGATTGTGATCTCGGCCACGCTTCTTGTGTTGGAGAACGGCGAGTTGAATACGGCTACGCCCGAGGCTGCCGCAGCATCGAGATCTACTTGGTTGGTTCCGATGCAGAAACACCCGATGGCTTCGAGAGACGGTGCAGCTGCCAGTACCTCAGCGGGTACTCGGCTCTTCGAGCGTATTCCCAGAAACCGGACGCCCTTTAGCGCATCGATCAAGGCATCGCCCGTTAACGCGGTGTCGATCCGATTAACGGTCATTCCTGCTACAGACAGGCCGTCCTCAGCGTGTGAGTGAATTCGTTCTAGAAGCAGGGCGTCTGTATTCATGTCAGGATCGCTCCCTCAGTCGTTCGCACGCGGCGAAGGAATCCTCGCCGAGCACCTTGGCGTTGATTGCGGATCCAACAGCTTTGCGCATCCATGCATCCGGGGTGACCTGACCAATGGCGCAGATGCGCTGGGTTTCTGCCGACAAGTCACGCCCCTGCACATGCGTGCGAATTTGGTGACTGATGATGTGTCCGAGTGCGTAGTCTGCCAGATAGAGCGGATATCCGATCATGTGCTGATACGCGGCGAGTGTTGCGTAGGGGTCTTCGCCAAAGTACTCGGCGTAATGCTTTGTCCACAAATCGTCGGCGATGCGGAGCACTTCGTCACGCAGCGACTCCGCAGTCGCATCTGGGTTGGCGTAGAGCCAACGCCAAGCATGAATCTCCAGCAGTGCCGGCCCTGCGATCTGGCAAGCATTCAACATAGTCTCAGCGGCGGCGTAGTCGGCCGTCTGCTGCGCGTCCACTTCGATACCCAGCGCCTGCGGGGCAAGTGCCTGATACAGGAATGCAAATGCCTCTGTGCACGCAGTGTTTGGTACGCCGCGGAGCGCGGGCCTCGGAACGAAGTGTGTGGAGCAGAGCTGCTCAAGGTTGTGGCCGAGTTCATGCATGGCTGTGTCGAAACCGTCCCACCCGAGTTGATCGTCGAGGCTGTTGGTTCGCAGCCACGCGTCGTACTCAGGAAGTTGGGGTCTCATGGCGTGCCCTGCACCTCGGGCAATCTCCACCTTGACGCGGCTTCCCAGGAAATTGGCGGTGCCGAGGGGGAACCCGAGGCCGGTCAGGACATCGGGCAGCGCGAGTTGCAGGCCCCGGTGATCGCCGAACTTCTCCCTGACCAATGCATTCAAGTCGTCGACAGGCTGCGAGGGAGCGACCTGATCAAAGTAGATGTCATGCGCTTCGAGTGGACGGCCGAGTCGATCGGCGACCAAGCGGGCCAATGGATCTCGGGCAGGCGATTCAAGGAGATCGAGCAGAAGCCGTTCGACCGTCGTCTCGGGAATCTCTCTGTTCAGATCGAACTTTCGTGCGATTGCCGTCGGATGCTCGGTGTAGTGTTCGTCGTACGCCTTGGCGACAGTAAACATGTCGATCCATCGCTCGTATCGTTCTAATCCAAACAGTTCGCCCGGATCATTGCCCGCGACCGTGTTGTTGGCGGCATTCCAGTCGCCGAGATCCTCGCCATTCATGACAGACTTCGGAATTGTTCCGTCGATATGACGCCGCATCACCCACATGAGTGCGTGTTGTGTTTCCAGGCCATCCTCTTCGGCGTAACCACCGCGAAGCTCCTCGCGGATAAGCCAGTGGGCAAGCAGTTTGCGATCGGCCTCGAACGATCGTGTTCCACTTTGTGTCACAAGAGTGCCGACCGGAACATGAAATCCTGACACGAACATGCTGGCGCGGTGCCCAAGTTCACGGGCGAGGTCGGAAACTTCGGCGGGTATGCGGGGTCCAAAGGACCGGCAGATTCTCACTGCGGCCCACTGGTTGGAATCCCACGAGCCGCCGTGTTCAAGCATCGTGTTAAGGTCTGGACGATCGAGATTCAGAAGTGCTACAAATGCGAGTTTCTGACGATACAACTGATCACTCAGATCGGGCGCGGGATCAAAGGTCGCCAGAATGTCATCGACCTCATCCATCTGTTCGCCTCGCAGATCGGACCATCGCCGGAGTGTGCGGTGCATCTCGTAGAGATGACCACCGATCTGTTCCAAGGCGATCTCCAGCCGATTCACCAGCGAAGAAAGCCTGCACGCGTTGGCGACGAAGTGGTCAAGGCAGAATGTTCGCATGGCCGCCTCATCGCCATCCTCGGTACTCCAGCGTTCACGAACGCGGTCGATTCCCGCCGATGCCCGTTCCCGAGCGGCCTCGCCGTGTTTGGAGACCATTTCATCGAGCAGCGTGGTCGTTGTTGCTGTGCCTGTCGTCATGTGGCGGATTCTACGTTCCACGGCGAATCAGTACACTTGGGCGATGAAGACTCCCCGCAACGTTTGTTTTCTGGTCGGCGTCCTGCTCCTTTCGATGATCGGAGGAAGTTGCCTTGTGGCATGCAGTTCAGGATCGGGCCGCTCTGGAACCTCTCGGTCTCGAAACGGGAATGAGATCGTGGTTGGGCTTTCTGAGGCTGGCGGCGTGATCGAACTCTCGGTCGGGCAGCTGCTGCTCGTTGAGTTGCCTGAGTCACCGACATCGAGGCGACTCTGGCAGATGGTCCGCCCTCCCGATCAGGCCGTGCTGATGCCAGACGGAAACAGATACGATCAGACCGAAGCGGAGAAAGCCGCCGGGGACCTTGTGGGCATGCAGCAACTTCGATTCAAGGCAGTCGGCCCCGGAGAAGCAATTCTCAGTCTCGCAATGGTTCGGCCAGGCACCGGACTTGCGCCAAGTGATGAGCGGTGGATGGGGCAGATCATCGTCCGATGATGTTCACTCGTTCGTCGGACGGTGCACCATGGAGTCGAGCATTGTCCCGATGAGCGCTGTCGTCTCACTGTTCGATCCCTGAGATTCCCCAATAACCATGACTCGCGGTGTGATCTCGATGTTTCCTTCGCCGATGACCTGAAGAAGTTCCAAGAGCGCGGCGTTCTGTTTGCCGATCTCTAAAGCGAGTTTGTGGAACTGCTCGGCCTGAGCCTCCGCCTTGATGCGAATGGCCTCGGCCTCGGCGGCCGCTTCGATGAGCCGCCTTTCTTTGGACTGCTCCGCGATCATTACGGCGTATGTGGCGGTCGCAAGATTGGCTTCTTCGGAGGCCTCCTGCTGCGTTCGGCTGAGCGCCTTCTGCTGCTCAGCTGCGCGTTGCTGCTCTTGGAATGTCATTTGCTCTTGGATAGCAATTTCTCGATCGGTCTGCGTTTTGAGCAGTTCTCCAAGAGACGCCTCATCGCCGATCTGGCCGATTCGGACGGCGTTGACCGAAACGCCGACCTTGCCCATGGCATCGCGGATCGTGCCGGTGCTGGCCGACTCCTGCTGTGACCGCTGCTGTACGTAGTCGAGTGCTTTGACGTTCTCAGCATTGTTTCGGAAGATGGCCCGGACGACCGATGCGAGGTACTGCTGCAGTTTGGTGTCGTCACCGCCGAATTCGGCGACTACCTGGGCTGCGTCCAATGGCCTGATTTGAAACTCCACTCGCACATCGACGGGGAATGTGAAGCCATCCGAAGTGCGTACCTCGATTTCGCGGCCATCCGCCCCTTTGGCCGCCTGATCGGTAATGCCGTACCGGATGATCTGCTGCTCGGTCGAAATCATCGTGACTTCATAGGCCTTGCTGTTCAGATAGATTTTGTTCGGCAGGAGCGGATCTCGCCAGATTCCTCGTTGACCGCGGTCGACAATGGCTGCGCTGCCATCCTCGGCAGATGCGGCGGCGTCGCCGACATTGGACTTGACGATGCCTACGGTCGCCTTCGGGATATTTGTGGCGTCTGTGAGTTCAATCTTGAAGAGCCGCGTGTTGAGCCGGTAGTTGCCTGGTTTCAGGACCGAAGCTTGAGGTCCGCGATTTCCTGTGCCTTCGGTCAAAAAGTGCTCTGCGAGAAGCATATTGGCGGGGTCGTCCCACTCTGCTGCAAAGGCCTGCCCGGTGGGGAGCGGTTGCCCATCGAGCGCTGTGATCAAGCCAACTTGATCACTTGCGACCTGCACGATCGGAACGACTTCGATGTCATAGAGCCCGGGCCACAGCCAGAAGTGCCACCCCGGCCCGAGGACACGTGCTTGTGGGCCCTTCTGGCCTTCGGTTGCGATGATAGTTCCGCTGGGAAGTTCTGATCCGAAGTGCTTGATGACGACACCGACTTCGTCTTCCGAAACATGCCGCACTGAGCTGAACAGCGTGAACAGAAATAGCACGATTAGCGCGCCAACCGACCCGGCGATCTTGACGCCGGGACTGGTCGATGACATGGCCCATACAAAGACTGTAATTGCGGCAACGATTCCGATGAGTAGCAGTAGCATGGCCATGTGAAAATCTCCTCTTGGTGATGTGCGCAGAGCCGCCCCATAGGATACTTGGGATCCGAGACACTGCGCTTTCAGACGAGGACATCCGAATCAGAGGAAACGAGGGGCTCTTCAGGGAAGCGAAGGCGCCCATTCAGAATTCGTGGCTGCGTCAGCCCATCGCTGCATATCACCCATCGCTCCAAAGGGATGCATCGCGACGTGCCCATCGGGTGCCGCAACGAGGCAGCGTTCATTATGTCTTGTTGAGAGGAATCCACCAGTATTCTCGGGCGATGTGCCGGGATCCGGATTCTGGAATGTGCCGTTAGATGAAACAACCCATCGCGGAGCGCTGCCACCTGAAGCCGGTTTCCATGGTGGCGAAAGTCGCCAGTATCCCTCGATTGTCGGCTCGTTCTCGTCGTCGTTGCCCTGGTGGGGATCGGGGCCTCGGCTTGATGCGAAGGCGATGAGCCGGGCGGGTTGTCGCAATTGGGAGAGTGACTCGGCATAGAACGGACGCGCACCGTCGTCCTGTGATTGGACGTACTCGCTGAGCGCCCACGTATCACACGAGGCGGACTGGCGTCCGCCGAGATAATCAGTATTGAGTCCGAACGATGGGTGAAGCGTCGTGACATACACCGCATTCGATTGATCGGCCGCGTTGGCGATCGTGTTCTCCCAGAACTGTTGCTGCGAGCCAGCCCACAACATGTGCCCCGGATCATCCAGGTATGGGGTGAGCCGCCAGATCCACCTTCGTCTCGCGATATCAGGAATGGGCGTGCCATTCCAGAAAAGCGGTGACTCGGAGCCTGGCAAAGGTGCGGAATTCTCCAACTGACCCGGAAGCAGGCGGCCAGAGTGGTCGGTACTCCAATTTCGCCACGCTGCAACGACGCTGCGGGCACCGCCACGTTCCTGAGTTGTATCAGCGGCCTGCGAGAGTAAATTGGCGGCGGGAAGAATGATGCCGGCCAGAACACCGAGTATCCCCACGACCACCATCATCTCGATGATGGTGAAGCCGCGGCTCGGCCGCATTCGAATTCGAAGATTAATCTGATACATGGATCTACAACTCAACAAATGATATTGAAAACTGGCGAATCGCACGCGAATGATATTGCTATTGCGAAACGTTCGCAATAACATCCGGCTCTTCGGGCGGGAAAAACTGAGGACGCTCACCCATCATGATTACCCCGATTCTTCTTCCGATGCTGCTCGGCAACCCCGCCGAGGTTGTCTTCCCAGCCCCCGATTTTGATCGATGGAACTACGGATTCAATACCGCCGACGGAACCCGAGGCGTTGGGTCGACCTTCAGTGCCTTCCAGAGCGGCTATCCGTTCGATGACCGCGATGGCCAGGTCTTGCTGGGGTTCGTGACCGGTGCTCAGATTGAGCAAGGGCTTCCACCCAGGGCATATCACATCACGTCGTGCCGACTCGAAGTGTCTCTTGCATCCGATGATATTCCCTACGACTCGACGCCCGATTCGTGGCAGACGCACCATGCCAGCGGTGAGGCAGACGCCGACGACGGACGCCCCACACATCTCTCAGGTGTTGCATTCCGAAACGGATGGGATGGATGGTCGTTCGGAGAAGACGGTGATTTCGGCGAAGTTATGGCGAGCGGTGTGCGGAATTGTTATCCGATCGACTTTGATGACAGTGGCGCACCTCGCGATATCTCAAACAGCGTGACGCAGGAATTCGATTCGAACGTCTGGGCCATTGGAGTGACGGACGAAGTGGCGGCAGGAGAGATCATTCCGGCGTATGCGGAACTTACGTTTGCAGTCGATGTGAACGATCCGGACATTCGTTGTTATGTAAGGAACGCACTTGCTGAGGGCCTGCTTGAATTCATGGTGACTTCACTTCACCCCGCATCGGAACCCGGGTCAGGTGGCGAAGCCAATTATCCGGACTGGGTACTGAAGGAAAACCCGCTTGTGGAACTCGGGGTGACTTCGGCCGCATCACTCATGTTGACCGTTGAGATAGTGCCTCCGAGCGGTGTGGTGGGTGATGTCACAGGTGATGGCCTTGTGAATGTGGAGGATCTTCTCGCCACCCTCAAAGCCTTTGGTCGCTGCCCATGCTGCGATGCTGATCTCGATGAATCTGGTGTTGTTGATGTCAATGATCTGCTTGCAGTGATCGCGGGGTGGGGGGTCTGATTTGGTTGCATGAGTCGAGTGTTGTCCACTCTTGCAGTCTCTGGAACTTGACAACGGTAGCCCGAAAGACGGGCCAATTATGGAGATGAGAGAAATGTTGCGATTGAACCTAACGGCCTCTGCAGTCATAGCGATATCAACATCAGCGATGGCCGGATACGTTGTAGAGGAAGCGCCCGCATGGCGAGGCGACTCGGGAACACACCTGTACCAGTGGGAGAATTTTACATCCGCCTCACACGAAACGGGACCGAACTTTCCCGAGAACGAACCGTTCCCGAGTGGGAATGCCATTCTGTTTAACTTCGGATCCGGTGCTGTCATCAGTGGTGAACAGAACATCTACGGGTACGGTGGACCGCTCAATATCCACGCCTATGCCTACACAGATATCGATACTCAAGATGTCGTCGCCAATATTTCGATGCACGGTACCGAGATACTCTATGACCAGGTCATGTTGGTGTGGCGTGATGGCATCGAGGGCGGTGAAGAGGGAGCGATCTTCGGTGCTGCTTCGATCAACCACTGGGAAGAAGTTGACTATGGCGGCGGGAACATCGGCGCTATCGCCAATGTGAGCTACACCTTCGACCTCAGTGGCATTTCCGCTGATGTCCTTGAGATCGGCATCATGTTGGGAACCGAGGGGCCACACTCCAGTCTGGATGCACTGACCCTTGACATTCGACTGGGGAGCGTTCCGGCACCAGGAGCGATGGCTGTGCTGGCACTTGCTGGTGTGGTTTCAGGAAGAAGGCGTCGGCGGCGGTGATCTCGTGGTTTAGACGAGCATCGCGCCGAGCGTGAAGCCCACTGCTGCGGCCACCGCCAGAAGCATGGCGGTGGCCAGTGGCGTGAGTTTGGCCGACGCTGCTGCGTCAGTCGCGGAGCCGCTTCCTTCTGGGTTCAGGAGTTGATCGAGAGAATCGCCCAGATCACCGGCTGATCGGAATCGGTCGCCTCGATCATGCGCTGTGGCACGAAGGGCGATTGCACGAGCCGACTCGGGCAACGGTCCGGACAACTCGCCGCACCACCTCAGCAGCAGAGCGCCGAGGTCGAAGACATCGATTCGCCCGTCGAGCGAAATGGGTGAGAGTATGGCCCGCTCGGGTGCGCCTGGAATATTTCGAAGTTGTTCGGCGGCAGCGCTGTCTGGAATCGCAGTTGCAATGGCTGGCAGCAGGCCGGGATCGGTGAGTCTGGCGTTTCCCGATTCGCAGATCACCACGCGAGCCGGAATCAGGCGGCCGTGTACAAGGCCGTGAAAATGGAGTTCCTGAACGGCTTCGCAGACTTTTGTCATCTGGGTTATGCGGCGTCGAAGTTCAGCAAGGGACTGCGATGGGCCATCGGCCAAGCTGCATCCCTCAACCTTTTCGATAAGGAAAAATCCCTCGGGGCCACGGCCGAGGTCGACGGTGCCCGCTTCAAGGACACGTGGGAGTCCTGGATGGTCGAGCCGGAGTAAGGTTTCGGCCCCAAGTGAAACACGCCGGGCGTCATCTGTCGAGAGCCGTTGCCGTGCCAGCGAGAGCACGGCAGCTGGACGATCATCGCTATGGCGTGTGGCCCACCGCTCGAACATGCCATCGTCCGGCAATTGACCGTCCAGTCGGCATGTGCCGACGGTGAGGCCTGATTCTGTACGCAGGTCGACCTGCTCGACGTCTGATCGTCCGCTGATGCGATGCGTTGTCCGGGTGCGAGTCAGGGCATCCTCTGCCGAGGAGTAGTGATCGAGCAGATTCTCGACTTCGCCGCGAAGTTCTGCGTCTTCACCGCATGCCGACTCGATAAAAGCGAGTCTGCTTGAGGGTGGTCGGTCCAGTGCTTCGGTGAAGATCTGGTCCGCCCGGTGCTGATCCTTGGCTGCGTTCAAGTGGCGAACTCCGGTCGCCCAACACACATTCCTCGCTGTTGGAGGTTGAGGACTTGTGGGGCTTGCCCCTAGGGTAGCGATTGCGTCGCATTTGGGAAACAACCGCCTGTGGAGTCGCAGCATGGCGATTGGCTTGGTTGGGGCTAGGAATCTTGGGAGACTGTCGCGGCGATCCGGCGGCATTCTGACCGATGCGCTACTGCTGGCGCTGATATTGGCGGCGCTGGGGGTTCTGCTGTTGTATGGCAGGCAGGCTACGGGTGGATATCACCGAGCCGCCGACATCGATCTCTCGATCACATCGCTTCCCGGATACGCCGCGCTCAGTTTGGCACGATGTTTGGCGGCCTTTGTCCTCTCGCTTCTCTTCACGCTCGTCTGGGGATCGATCGCGGCGCACAACCGACGTGCGGAACGGATCATGATCCCGGCGCTGGATATTCTGCAGACGATTCCCGTTCTGTCGTTCCTGCCGCCGGTGACACTTGCTTTGATCATGCTCGTTCCAGGCAGTGAGATCGGTTTGGAACTTGCATGCATCATCATGATCTTTACGGGTCAAGCTTGGAACATGGCGTTCGGGTTCTATCAATCGATTCGAAGTATTCCCCCGAGTTTGTACGAGGTCGCCAAGATCAACCGGCTTGGGAGTGTCCGCACGTTCCTTCACATCGAACTTCCCGGATCGATGATCGGGCTGGTGTACAACTCGATGATGTCCTTTGCCGGAGGTTGGTTCTTCCTTACAACCATCGAAATGTTCACGCTCGGCCAACGGGATTTTCGGCTTCCCGGAATCGGCTCGTGGTTGGCAACGGCGCAGCAGGAACACAAGTGGGGCCTCGTGGCCGTCGGAAGCCTTGCGCTGATCATTCTGATTGTCGGCACCGATCAACTTGTATTCAGACCGCTTCTTGTGTGGGCGCAACGATTCAAGATTGAGGAACAGGAATCGAGTCAGCCGCCTCGATCTTGGATCGTGTCCCTTTGGCGGCGGTCACCGATTGTTCGCATGCTGCGGCGCCGGCGTGATGCCCGCCTCGCAGTTCGTCATGGTTCGCAATCATCGAAACGCCCACGCCGCGCGGAAGGCCATCACACTGCGTTGTGGTGTGGTGTTCTCAAGCCAGTTCGCGGTCTCGCACTTCTTTCGGGAGCAGCGGCTATGGCGTGGGGTCTGTACGAACTTGTTCGTCTGCTGATCCCACTGGAGTGGTCGAGCAATCAGGGGAGTGGATGGGGAGATGTGCTGGCCGGACTCGGCCTGTCGTTCGCGCGAGTCGTGGCTGTACTCGTGATCGGTTCGATCTGGACGATCCCGATGGGACTGATCATCGGGCGAAGCAGTCGACTCCGAAGTTGGCTTGGTCCTGTGGTGCAGGTCGTGGCTTCGTATCCGGCACCTGCGTACTTTGTGCTGCTGACCGTGACTCTTGGCAGCCTCGGAACCCCATTCTGGTTCATTGCGCCGCTTCTCATGTTGATGGGCAGCCAGTGGTACATCCTGTTCAACGCGATGGGCGGAGCTACGGCGATTCCGGCGGATCTTCTGGAAATGTCGCGTATACAGCAGCTTGGCTGGTGGGCGAGATTCCGAAAGGTGGAGGCGCCTGCGATGTTTCCGTTTCTCATAACGGGCTGGGTGACTGCGGCGGGTGGCGCTTGGAATACGACGATTGTTGCCGAGTATGTTCAAACAAGCGTCGGCCCTGAAGGCGTGCACGAAACACTTGGTATTGGATCGCTCATTGCCTCGGCGACGGATCAAGGGGATTACGCAGTTCTCGCCGCCGCCACTCTTTCGCTTGCGGTGTTCGTCATAGTCTTTAATCGACTTGTCTGGAGCCGACTCTATGGTCTCTGCGCAACTCGGTACAACCTTCAATCCTGAGTATCTATCCATGAGTATTGATCATCCAATTTGTGAAGCGCGTGCTCTGGATGTCTCCTTCGGCAGTCCTGCAGTCGAGGTACTCCGGGGCGTAGACATCGAAGTACGTCCAGGAGAAACTCTCGCCATTCTGGGGCCGAGCGGCTGCGGTAAGAGCACGCTGCTGCGGGCGCTGTGCGGCCTTCTGCAGCCGTCTGGAGGTGAAATCTTGGCAAACGGGACTCGTTTGGAAGGTGTTCATCCGGGCGTATCAATCGTGTTTCAGTCGTTTGCGTTGCTGCCGTGGTTGAGTGTGCAGGACAATGTTGGTCTCGGAGTCAATGGACTCGATCTCACCGACGAAGTGGCGAGACGGAGGATCACCGAATGCATCGAACTTGTGGGTCTTGATGGATTCGAACACGCCTTTCCGAAAGAACTCTCTGGTGGCATGAAGCAGCGTGTTGGTATTGCACGAGCTCTGGCACGCTCACCGCAGCTTCTCTGCATGGATGAACCGTTCAGTGCGCTCGATGTGTTTACGGCAGAGACGCTTCGTAGCGAGGTGTACCGTCTCTGCCGCGAGGCCGACGAAGACCTGGATGAGTCGCGTGCGATTGAAGGACTGCGAAGCGTACTCATCATTACGCACATCATTGAAGAGGCAGTCTTTCTGGCCGACAGGATCGTGGTGATGTCCGCGCGGCCCGGAGAAGTGCAGTGCGTCATTGACAACACGGTGCCGCACCCACGCGAGTACCACGACCCTGCATTCGAGTCCATGGTGCGGCGCCTTCATACGCGGATCGTGGAAGGCGAGGACCTCGACGAATTCGATCAGGTCGTCGGAACTGCCGATGGACGGCTTGAAGTACTCCCCGAGGTCACCATGTCGGAGATCATTGGAGTGGTTGAGGTGCTGCACGACCACGGCAACTCGATGGATCTGTTTGACCTTGATGAAGAGACCGAGGAGGAACTCGGTCGCCTGCTGAGTTTGGTCAAAGCGGGCGAGCTTCTGGATCTGGTCGATACCGATGGGAATCGAGTATCGGTGACTGCGGCTGGGACGTCGCTTCTTGGTGCGGAGTCATCGGATCGGAAAGATGTTCTGGCGAGCCAATTACAGCGACTGAATGTCATGCAGTGGGTGATCGAACAGGTCTCGCAGTCGGGTGAAGATGGGGCTGATCGCGAGGATCTGGAAGTGGCGTTGGTTCGCCGGCAGCCTCACGGGGCGAGCACCCTCCACTCGCTCCTCGCCTGGGCCAGATTTGCAGAGGTGCTGTCCTGGACAGCCGAAGACGGCACGATCACGCTCGGCGGGGCAGTTTATAGGGGCTAAACACCGGCTTCACAGAGGTTTTTACGTTTTATGTCCTTGAATGGGGCGAAAGGTGGCGCGAACTGCGGCATGATGCCCCGCCCAAAGATCAGATCGGGCGACCGGTCCAGACCGCAGGACCTGTCGGCCAAAGTCTTTGGGATGCCAATCGTCGGGAATGGCAAGTGACCGCAACTTAATGCGGAGGCATTCTAGGGGGCACATTTGGTTGGAACCGGCCGACGGTGCGAAGCGGAGTATATGGATGTGAAGCGATCTCTACGCACCATTTTGGGTCTACTTGCTGTGTTGGCAGGTGGATACGTCGATGCGGGTACGCTCCGGGTACCCGGGGACGCCACATCGATTCAGCACGCCATCGATCTGGCTCAGATCGGTGATGTGGTTGAGGTTGGCCCGGGCGTGTGGCATGAGGCAATCGATCTTCGTGGGAAATCAATCCTGCTTCGCGGCTGCGATGGTGCTGAAACGACCATCATCGACGCAACCGATCATGGCGAAAGCGTGGTTCGGTGCATGAGTGGTGAGGGGCCTGGCACGGTTATTGAGAGGCTGACCCTTACCGGCGGCACTGGGCATGAGGGCCTCTACGGGAGTGGCACATCAATTGGCGGTGGTCTACTGGCAATTGGAGCTTCGCCAACAGTCCGCGACTGCGTCTTCAAGTCCAACTCGGTCAGCCGCAATGGCGGCGGGGCCTACTGTGGCAAGGGCGGCAATGTTCGGTTTGAGCGGTGCCGCTTTGAGGCGAATACTGCTGAGAAGGGTGCCGGCATTCTGTGCGTCGGGAGTACGCCGGTCTTGGATCGATGTGTTTTCCAAGACAACACCGCTCGATACAGCGGTGGTGGACTGTATGCGGCCAAGGGCAGTTCACCGATCATGCGAGAGTGCCAGTTCATTCGAAACCAAGCGTCATTCCAAGGTGGCGGTGTGTGTTCGCTTGACTCCGCAGGAGAAGTTCTCGGCGGGATCTTCGAGCGGAACCGTGCTGGAAGCCACGGCGGCGCCGTGTACCTTGGATTCAGGACGACGCTACAGGCAGCCGCATGTCAGTTTGTATCTCCAACGGACACGATTGACGGCACAAGCACGATCGCTCGCAGCAACCTTCGTCGAGGGGCTTGCGATCTCAGTGAAGATGTCACCGTGTTGGCAGAAGAGTATGACTGCGTTTCAGCAGGCGGTGAGTATCGCGGGGATGGAACTCGATGCCCCTCGCCTTCGAAAGATCAACTCGCCCGGCGACGGGGTGATCTTAATCGAGATGGGCGCGTCAGCAGACGCGATCTCGCCATCATGATGTTGCTTTGGCGCTGAACGATCGGGGCGAACCCTTGCCCGGCACTGGTCGCGACAGCGTTCGTTAGCGGCCTGCTACTAACGATTCAATCAGGGACGACACCAGGCTCATTGGAGCCTGCTTTGGTAGATCCAGCGATTCGCTGCACCACAGCAGTGGGTCAAGATCCGGATCGTTTCGGCCATGGCTTCCACGTACCAAGGACGTATCAAGCGGGATGACATCCATAAGAGTGCGCATTCCCAGTTGGCGACGGAACAGCCGCCAGCCGATCGAGGTACGGGGGAACGTGATGGCTGGATCGACGAACAACTCTCGCGGGTCATAGCCAGGCTTCCGGTGAATGTCGACGGTGCGTTGGTAGTCGGGGGCGCGTTTTTCATCTGTCCACCAGTCGTGGCAGAACCAGCGGTCTCTCGCTGCAACAAGCACGAGATCGCCGCACCGCTTGTGCGAGAGCCCCTCGGACTCGATCGCTTCGCCATGGAGGACTCGATCGATTCCAGAATCAGTGTGAAAGAGATCTGCGACTCTGCTGGTCTGCGTAGGATCCGCGAGATACACGTGAGCAATCTGGTGATCGGGTACGGCGAAGGCGGCGCTTGCGCCAGCGTCGAGTAGTTCCCGGCCTTGCTCCATCCTCAACGCGAGGAAGCCAGCGGATCGGAGGATTCGATTTGGAGCAACGGCATCGGTGACCGCAGTAATGCCGTATTCGTTGACGAGAAGGATGCGGCGACCATTCGCCATGAGCGATTCGATTAGATCAGCGGCGACGTCGTCGAGTTCACGGCACACCTTCGGGATGTCTGCATGATCCGGCCCGAACTTCTGAAGTCCGTAGTCAAGATGCGGCAGATAGGCGAGAAGCAGCGTGGGATCGAGCGTCTGGTCAACGTGCTTGGCGGTATCCGCGATCCATTGGCTGCTTGAGATGTCCGCAGCAGGCCCCCAGAACTTGAAGAGTGGAAAGCGGCCGAGCCGCTGCTGCAACTCATCGCGAAGTCCAGATGGCTGTGTCCAGACATCTGGAATCTTGCGACCGTCGGCCGGATATTGAGGACGCGGTGTCACGGTGATGTTTGCCGCGCTGTACATCGCGAACCACCAGAAGCAATTGGCGGTTGTGATTGATGCGTCTTGGGCAGCAAGTCGGTCCCAAACCTTCTCGCCGTTCACGAGTCGATTGGACTGTTGCCAAAATCGTGTTTCGGCTCGCGCTCGATCATGCCATCCGTTTCCCACGATGCCGTGCTGGGCAGGTGTGGTTCCCGTGAGCATCGTGGACTGGCTGGTGCACGTGACTGCGGGAAGGGTGGGGTGTAGTACGCTTTGGCTTCCAGACGACATCAGAGCCGTGAGCCGCGGCATGTGTTTCGCTTCTCGCTCTGTCAGAGCCACAAGATTGATGACAGCGGTGCGGTGTGACATGTGATCAGGATCCCCCACCAAGCCGCTGCGCGCCAAGTGTGGCACCTGCGAGAACCATTGAGGCGGCCGACCAGCCCACATGGCCGCCCGCCAGAAGCATGCTGCTGTCCAGAACCGCAATCCCAGCAATAGCCCAGCACACGGCTGCGGTGAGGCGCCCTGCCTTGATGCGGCTGTGAACGGCCGGTGTCCATGCGGCCAACATGATGAGGACTGCGGCGCCAATGGCACCCAGCGAACCGCTGGGGCTCGTCCATCCAACGCCCATGATTCCGATGATGGCCAAGATCAACCAAATGATGCCAAGTGGGATTCGCTTTTCGCCGCCGCGTTCACCTCTGCCGATGCACGTGATACCGACGGTCCAGAGGGCGACGCCTGCGGCAGCCCACCACACGATTGGACTGACCTGATCGGTCAGCAGCAGGGCGGTTAACACGGGGACGCAGCCTCGGCATCCGGCCATGAGCGCGGCAGCGGCCACTGCGTTCCGGCGGTGCACGATCTGGTAGAGGAAGATCATGGCCGTCAACGCTGCAGCAGCGATCAGCGATTCGAAATCGGTGTCGCCGGTCAATCCCCCGGTGGTCGCTACGGTTGCAAAGCCGATGGCCACAAGCAACCCGCCAGTAACTGCGGCGGTTTTCGCTGAGATCCGCCGGGCGGCAACGGGCCTGGTCGAGTTGTTGGCCCGATCGAATGTAGCGTCGCCTGCGTCGTTGATCGCCATACCACCGAGATAGAGCATTGACACGCCAACGATCGCGCCGGCTATGCCCGGCACGACGCCAAGATTGAATGTCGGCAGTGAAAGCCCGGCACCAAGCAGCACATTCGACCACACGGTCGGAAGATTCGCCGCTCGCAGTGTCGTCCACCAGTCTCGTAGGCCGCTCACCAGTCAACCTCCTGCATGATCCCCGCGGTCCATTCGAGTTCGCGGGCAATCTCGGCCTGCACTGTCGAAAGTCGGAAGGACGGCGGCAAAACATTCCACGCATAAGTTTCGACTTCGACGGGCGGTCGCTGCCCGGAATCGGAAACGGCGGAGAGCAGCGCAGCAATCCACGACTGTGTCGATCCGAGTTCACCGAAGGTCGCTCGATGGACCGGCACATGAAGATGTGTTCGCCAGAGTCCTGCCTGATCCAGGTCAAAAGTTTCAGGCAGATCGTCGTACATGCTCAGGGTGCCACCGCGAAGTACCGATGTCTGGTGCATCCAGCGGCCTTCATTGAGCGATTGCATGGCTTTGATGCCCTTCGGCGAGTCGGCCTCGGGGGCCGACGACACCTGTACACGACCTATTCGAATCCCGGCATCGGTCAGCGCGTTGACCGCTACTGTCGGCTCTTCGTGTTCAACGGCCAGATGGCAGGCATCAAGACACGCTCGCAGGGTTCCGCGGCGTGCGGCACCTTGCAGTGATGTGGTCGACACGAACTCAGCAAGCGTGGTGGCCGTCGGCAGGAGGCAGCACGGCTCAGGTTCGACAGCTAAGAAAAGCTCCCTGTCGTTCTTGGAACCAAGTCGTTCGAGGGAGTCGCACGCCTGCTTCATTAGATCAGCGGCAGCTTCAATATCGATGTCATGGCTGGGCCAGCCGAGGGGTACTGTCGTCAATCCAATCTCATCCCCGGGGCAGGTGAGGGCGACGAGTGCTTCGGCGGCGCGAAGTGTGTACGAAAGCCGCGCGGGGTTGTCCCAAGCCGGCAGGTAGACGTCATCCTTTACATGGTCCCGATGAAAGTCACCCTGGGGAAACGCATTGAGTCCGAGCAGTGGGGTATTTATTCGAGCAAGCGCTTTGGCGATTGGCGCGACTGCTTCGGCGGGGTTTTCTCCAAGAACTCCATCTGGCAGCCACAAGCCGATGGGCGCGCCCGCCGGAATGCATGTCGTCATGGCTGTCAGCGCGTCAGCAAGATCATCGGTCGAGCGAGTTGGCAGCACATTGGTGCACCATCCGGGTTGCACATCAGGCCTCGACGCGAAAGTTCGGAGATCGTCCGAGGAACGAAACCGGGTTGGCGAACGTCACCTTCTCGATCATGTCGGTTGAGTGGCGGCGGCGTTTCATTTCCATGCGAGCCTTGGGAACCGCCAATGGATCGGAATCGCCCCAGTCGCCGGCAGAGTTCATCCAGATTCGGTCCGTACCCCACTGTTCGAGAATGTCGACCGCTCGCTGCGGCGTGCACTTGGTGTCCGGATAGAGTGTCATGCCGGCCCAGAATCCGCGGTCGAGGACCAGCCCGACGGTGTGTTCTTCAACATGATCAATAAGTACGCGATCGGGGTTGAGACCAGCATTGTTCACCGCGTCCAGTATGAGACGCGTGCCCTTGTGTTTGTCTTCAAGATGTGGCGTGTGGACAAGTACGAGTTGGTTCCGCTGGCTCGCAAGTTCAAGATGCGCTTCCAGCACAGCGAGCTCGTTCTTGCTGTTCTTGTTCAGCCCGATCTCACCAATGCCAAGTACATTTGGGCGATCGAGAAAGTCCGGAATGATGGACATCACTTCCTTCGCAAACCCAGTGTCCTCGGCTTCCTTTGGATTGATGCACAGCCAGCAGTGATGCTGAATTCCGTACTGCGCGGCTCGTTTCGGCTCGGTGTCCGTGAGTTGCCGGTAGTAGTCACGGAATCCATCGACACTGCACCGGTCAAAGCCGGCCCAGAAGGCTGGTTCGGTGATCGCTACGCAGCCTGCCTGCGCCATCCGGCGGTAGTCGTCCGTTGTTCGGGACACCATGTGGATGTGAGGATCGATGTATTTCACGGCGCTAAATCCGGATTTGGCGCACCGAAGGCGCCCTGCATCGGCGCTGCAGCGATTGGCTCACTGGACGGATCGCTGAGCAGGAGTTGAATGCGCCGAGCTCGATCACCATCACCGTCGGTCAGGATTGCGATGGCCTCTCGGAGGCAGGCGATGCGAAAGTCGCTGCCGTCGCCGCCCGAACGCTCGAGGCGATCGAGAAATGCCGCAAGGTCGAGCACCTTCGCGCGGTTCTCGAGGAAGTAGGCATCAACTACATCGGTGGGGGACATTGGGCAGTGTGGCTTATGACTCATGGAGACCATGCTACCCCGCTCGGGTCTGCCGCTTCTCGCATCTTCCTCGGACCATGCGAATGGCCTGTCGCATCTGATCGAGATCGATCGACGAGACCTCACTGGAGGTACCGATCTCAGTCACCATGGTGATCGCAAGTATGCCACCAAGATGTTCCCTGAATCGCTCGATTCCTTCCAAGAGCCGATCTTCGTCGCCCATGGCATCGCTCGTCAATGGGAACCCAAGTGATGCAAGGCAGTCAGTGACTCGGCTTACGAGCGAGGACGATCCGCCGAGACTCAAGGCCGCGTATTGCAGATCAATGAGAAGCCCGATTGCGACGGCGTCACCATGCGAGAGGCGGAACCCGGTCATCTGCTCGAGCCGGTGAGCCGACCAATGGCCGAAGTCGAGCGGCCTCGCTCGTTGGATTTCAAATGGATCTCCGCCTTGAACGATGTGCGCGACGTGCAGATCGGCGGTCCGAGTCACAATACGTTCCATCGTTTTGAGATCACGGGCCATGAGTGCTTTGACTGATTGCTCGACATCGTCGAGCAGGTCAGGGCTCTTGAGCAGCGCTACCTTGAGTGACTCGCTCAGGCCAGCTCGCCAGTCCCGATCGGTAAGCGTCGGTAGGAGTTCGGCATCGTTGACGACGGCCCACGGCGGGGCAAACGTGCCGATGAGATTCTTGGCGCCGAAGGCATTGATACCGTTCTTGACACCAACACCCGCATCAGCCTGCCCTAAAGTGGTCGATGGGAGTCGGATCAACCGAACGCCGCGGTGGGCCGTACTGGCCGCGAGCCCGACAGCGTCGAGCATCGCGCCGCCGCCAACGGCGAGGACAAATGACTGCCGGCAAATGCGTCGGTCATGAATGGCTCTGACCGTTTGGTCGAACACAGTTCGATCGTTTTTGGCCCCTTCGCCACCAGGGAGCACGAGAACAGTGCCCGCCGCCGAAAGCCGTGAGGCGTGCCGATCGATCCATGTATTGATGCTCGCGGGGAGGTCTGGCTGCGCCGCGGCGAGTCCCTCGTCCATGACACAGAGAACGCGGTGTGGCGCGGCTTCATCCGGAAAGAGTTCAGCGAGCGAATCTCCCTCAGCCGTGAAGGCGTTATTGCAGGACAACACGCGATGCCGCCACCGCACTTGAATCGTTCCATTTGATGGCAGTTCTCGCACACTTGGCTCCGACACGCCCGCACCCTTTTCCGGCCCCATGATACGGTGAACGGCCGTGATTCCATGAACAGACCGCTAAGAAACCCTGACGGCCCTGTCTCGGCGATCTTCCGCTCTGGTCTCACCATCGATTTTCGACGTATCTCGCGGATATGCCTTCGAATCGACGGTGCGATCGGGACGAAACCTCGCTCGGCACTGGTCGCGACAGTGTTTCTGGGCAGCCTGTTCGAGAACGCATCATCCTCCGGCATAGGATGATCAGCCTTTGATAGGGAGCAATCGTATGAACAGCCTGCAAGATCGCGTTTGCCGTCTGGAATCCGGGACTCGGCGGAGAATGGTGCCGCTACTGCTGAGCGTAGGGCTGGTCGGTGGACTTCTCGGCGCAGCCGCATCGGACACCGTTTCCCGGCAATTGATGGGTGGGTCGCTGGTCATTGTGAATGAGGACGGTCGCCCCGTCATTACGCTCGGTTCGGGGCCGGAGGGTCACGGGCGAATGTTCATTCGGAACACGGACGGCACCGCCATGCTTGTGTTGCATGCCAACGCAGAGAGCGGGGACATCGACGTATTTGATGACGAAGGTCACCGGCTGGCAAAGCTCGGCAACTCTCCTACTGGAGACGGAATGCTGCTACTCAGCGGGGCTGATGGTGAGGCGATTGTCAGGGCTGGAAGATGGGATGCTGCAACCGATCAGGGGCAGGTATGGCTTCGCGCTGATTCAACTACCGAGCCTTCCACGCCATGAGGCCAGCCTCCAGAATCTTCACGCTGCGTCGAAGTACATCTTCTTTGACGCAGTAGGCCATACGCACCTCGTTGAGGCCAAGCCCGTCTGTGCGGTAGAACCCGGCGAGTGGAGCGAGGCAAACGGTTTCGCCGTCAAGATCGAAATCGCTCACAAGCCAGCGGCAGAACGCGTCGGCATCGTCAACAGGCAATGGGATGGCAAGGTAGAACGCACCTTGGGGTGTCGGCACTTCAAGACCGATTCCGCGAAGCCCGTCGACGAGGATGTCGCGACGATTCTGATACTCGGCGTTGACTTGCCGGAACCACGACTCCGGAACAGAGAGTGCTGCGTGTGCCGCGTATTGATCAACACTTGCTGGTGAGAGCCGTGTCTGAGCAAAGCGAAGGGCGGCCTCGCGGAGTTCCGTATTTCTGGTGATGACCCAACCAATTCTCGCGCCGCAAGCGCTGTACCGCTTTGAGACGGAGTCAATGATGATCGCGTGTTCGTCCGCGGCCGGGATATCGAGCAGCGAAGCTGCCCGTGTTCCGGGTTCAACGTCGTAGACGAAGTCGCGATAGACCTCATCGCAGATGAAGAAGATGTCACGTTCGACGCAGATCTTGGCGATGGCCTCAAGGACATCTCTACTCAGCACTGTTCCGGTCGGATTGCCGGGCGTGGGGAGTATGAGTGCGCGGGTTTTTCCTGTGATAGCAGCCGCGATGGCGGCGGGATGAACTTGGAATCCATCCGATGCTGAGAGTGTGACGGGCGAAACTTCAACGCCAAGGAGATGGCTGAAGCCCGCATAGTTTGTGTAGTAGGGCTCGCATACGAGCACTTCATCGCCTGGATCAGTGACCGATGCGATTGAGAAGAGCAGCGCCTCGGAACCGCCAGTGGTGACGACAATATCCTCCGCTTCGATATCTCGGTGAATGCCGCCACGATCGGAATACCAGACGGCGAGGTCTTGTCTGAAATCCACGAAGCCATCGCTGGGGGCGTAGGCCAGAACATCGTCGTGATAGTTGCGATAAGCCTCCGTCATTTCAGACGGCGTTGAAATATCTGGCTGGCCGATGTTCAGGGCATGCACCGTGATGCCGCGTGCCTCTGCGGCTCGGGCCAATCCGGCCAGAGCGCGAATGGGCGATGCTGGCGCCTCCGAGCCGCGTCTGGAAAGTGTGCATGTGGACATTGGCGAGTCCTCCTCTGTGCGGGCCACTTCCACGTTGGCCCACTCCTAAACCATGGCAGGGTATCAGGGGATTTCGGCGATATCCCAGCGGCACCTCTCGGTCACCTATACTTGCCCGGTGTCCATTGAAACCACGCCCGCGATGGGTGTATGGCCCCTCGATGACTTCAGGAGAAGATGACCATGTTTGTTCGATCCTTGTGCTCGCTGGCCCTGCTTGGGACGCTGACTTTGACTGGGACCGCTGTTGGTCAAGGCACGGCTGCGTCTGACGCGGCCCCTGTCGATCTTGATGTTCGATTGCGAGCACTGGAGACGATGAACGGCGCCGCAAGCAGCAAACTGGCTGATGCCCTCGCTCATGAGAAGTCACTTCGTGGCTATGTTCAGCAGCAAGGGCTGGCAGCGGCGTGTGGCGAAGCTTCGTCAAACACTCAGCACGACATGGCATTGGGTTTCGACAAGGCGCTTGCGATCGCTATTCAACATGAGCAGGTGGCCCCGTCGGGTAGCAATACGAATGCGACCCCTGGCGAGATCAAGGCGTACACCGATCTCGCCAGTAGCACATGGGACAAACTTCAGTCTTCCATGGCGAACGTTGAGCATCTCAGCGACTGCTTGCACAAGCAGAAGAAGTTCAACGACTACCTCGGCTGGTCGGGCGATCAACAGAAGTCGCAGGCCGAAGCGATGAAGGCCCGCAATGCCGAGGTCTCCAAGAAGAACACTGAGCAGTTGAAAGAGACGGAGAAGAAGGAGGACGACGAGTACGCCGCCTTCAAGATCGCCCAGCAGAAGCAACACCAGGCCTTTTTGAATCAGTCATGGACGAAGTACAAGTTTGACCAGACCAATGACCTCAAGGCTTACAAGTACCGCACCCAATATGGACCAAACTCCTACTACAACTCGTATGCCGGCAACATGTACGGTGGCGGTGGTGGTGGTGGCTACTACGGCGGCGGTTGGTGATCTAATCGCCGCTTAGCTCTGGCGGACTTTTGTCTGTTCCAACTCCGCGTAGGCGTTGTGTGAGTGGATCGACTCGAAGTTCTCGCTGTGAATCCGATACCAGTCGATTCGTGCTTCGGCGTCCAGACTATGGGCGAGATCGCGCACGATGTCTTCGACAAACTTCGGGTTCTCGAAGGCTTGTTCGGTCACTACTTTTTCATCGGGTCGTTTCAGCACGCTGTAGACCGGGCAGCTCGCCGATGCTTCAATGAGTTCGACGAGTTCTTCGATCCACACCATACGGTTCATGCGAATGTCGGCCGAGATGACGCACCGCTGGTTGTGCGCTCCATACTTGGAGATCTCCTTGGAGCACGGGCAGAGACTCGTCGCTGGAGCGGAGACGCCCAGTACAAACTCATCGCCTTGGCTCGATGAATCACACGTCATTCGGACGGCGTAATCCATAAGACCAGGCCGTCCGGTAGCAGGCGCAAACTTCTTGATGAAGTAGGTGAATGCCATTTCGACATGTGCTCGCTCGGCGTCGAGTGCCTCTCGAATGCCGCGGCAGAGTTCGATGATTCGACTGGGCGACATGCCTTCCCGGTAGTCATTGAGCATTTCCAGAAAGCGGCTCATGTGTGTTCCCTTGCGGTCGTCTGCAAGAGATACATACATGTTGACCGTGGCATCAACAGATTCCTGATTGCCATCACGGGTGGTGACACTGATCGGATACCGAATCCCCTTCACGCCAACCCGATCGATAGCAACGCGTCGCTCGTCAGATCGGCCTTGGACGTCCGGGATAGATTCTGCGGTCACCTCGGTAGTCAATCTGTCTGTGGGAGTGGTCGTCATAGCGGAACCCTGTGTGCTGGGGAACTTCGCATTCTACCTGAACCATCCCAAGAAACCGCCGTGGAATCCGGCCAGATCACCGAGGAGGAATCGATGGTGGAAGCCAAGGGGCGTCATCCTGACCGTGGGAGACTATCGGTGATGCGGCCCTGAGAACGCGACCATCGGAATCGAACCAGACAGTCCATACGCGGTTCGGCGGAGGCTGATCGGGCATTGCTGCCGTCGTGGCGAGTGTGCCGAGTGTGTCCCCCCAGTGCCACCGAACAGACCACGGCGATTCTGGGCGGTCATCAGCGGCGTGTAGGCGGGACGAGGGGGGGCCGAGCACGTCGATCACCTGTTCTTGGCTCATTCCGGGCGAGATTCCAGCGAAGGAGCCCTCTTGGGGCGATCGGCATCCGGCTGTCGAGACTGTGAGGGTCGTGAGGATCACAACGGCGAGCAGTGTTGACCGGGCTGACCGAATGGTTCTGGTTTCCGTGTTCATGAGGTACATCCAATATGACGGGCTTCAGCAAGGCGGGCCTTCACTAGGCCGATTTGATTCGTAGCGAGGTCCGGCCCGTGTGCCGAACCTCGATTCTGTAGGAGGCACTGTACATGTCGTGTGGCGGGCATCGAATGAAATTGATTATGGCGGGAACCAGTACTGTGGTTCTGTTTGTGGCGGCGGTTCTCTGGTTGAGCCCTTCATCGCTCCAAGCTGCTGGGGCCTCGTCAAAGGGCGTCACGCCGGTTGTATGCGGCATTCATCCTGAATATTCCGGAGCGTTGTTTCGCCAATCCCAAGATGGTGAGTGGAGGTTGAGCATCGGGCTCAAGTGGAGTTGCCCGGCCGATCAGACAAGCGTCGCGGCTGCGACGGGAATCGTTCGTCTGTGGTCTCAGCAGTGGGAGTATGAGATGCCCTGTCGCGTCAATGCTGTGTCTCCAGGCCAACCGCTCTTACAGAACATCGCCGTGGATTGGGAGGAACAGAATCCTGCTCTTGAGGCGCTGCGGGTCGCGGCACCAAGTGATGTTCGATCTGCGTTCATTCCCGATTGGGTCGAGTTTGCTGCGATGCCGGAATCAATGCAAGCAGATCAACAGGCTGATGATGCTTCAAAATCGGGGTCAAGATACAACCGTCGCGGCGGCGGATCGCTTCGCTGAGCAGCGGTGGTCTGTATCGCAATCGAGTAACGCCAGCGTCTGAGGCGCCTCATCCGCCGAATCACCGAGATTCGCGGCGGCTTGGGAATGGTTCGAAGCCGTGATGCGTTCTGAATGCGGTCGCAAGTTCCTGCCCAAGATAGAAATGAGCAATGCGGCGATCGACCTGCATGAAGTCGACGAGCATGAGCCCGTCGATGCAATTGGCAAACAATCGATCGACATTGAATCGAGCAAGCAATTTTGCGTTGAGTTTGAGGTACTGTCGAATGAGGACTGGCACGCCCTCCTGATCTGACTCAATATCTGCGACGAGTTCGTCGACCTGCTCAATGGTCTTGCAGCCAGAGAGGAGCGTGTCGGCTTTGTTCTGGACAGAATCCGGCGCGGCCCAAGGGGTTTTTGCCGAGACAACACCTTCATATCCGTCCGCCATTTCGGTCTGCTCTAGAAACCGGGTGATCATCGCCTTCGAGAGTTCGGAGTACTCGTTGCTCATGGTGACCACGCCGAAGCAGTGGCGGTAGCGTCGGTGCTGTGCTCCGAAGTTGGAAATGCCTCGCCACAGCAGCATGAGGGGCTTGAATTCACGCTGATACTCCGGCCGGATGAAGGACCGTCCAAGTTCAATCACGTCGCCGAGCGGCGTGATCATGCGCTCGTCGTAATCGAACAGCGTTCGCGTGTAGAAACCATCGATTCCCTTGGCGGGAAGGATCTCATCGCTGAGTCCGAGGCGGTAGGCCCCGACGATTTCCTGGCTCCGCTCATTCCAGATGAAGAGGTGGCGGTAGGTCTGGTCGTACTCGTCTAGGTCGACTTCGTTCCCGCTTCCCTCGCCCACTGCCCGAAACGTGACCTCCCGAAGACGGCCGATTTCCTTGAGGATGAGCGGAATGTCGCACGCCTTCGCGATGTGCAGGCTCAGCTTGCCGCTCTTGAAGTAGTGATTGTCTTCCGGCAGCGCCGCGATTTCGGCGGCAAACAACTCGCCGCCAGGTGATGGCGTCGGCGTGGAGGGAGTCGGGGTTGGAGAGGGGGTTGGTTTCACGGCTTTGTCATGACGTTCAGCGAGCATATAGACCCGCTCACGAAGGTAGCCGATGGCCGCTTCTCGGTCTTTGATGTTAGCCACTGTTTCTGGTGGAATTGGTTTTCCAATGGCTGTTCGAATGCATGTACCGCTCATAGATCCGTAGCAGCGTGGAATCAGTGCCGTTCGCAGTCGGTCCGAAATGAGACCGGCCCACTGAAACAGACGACCGTTGTGGCCACCGAAATACATTGGGACGACGGTGGCCTTTGATCGTTTGGCGAGCATCACGATGCTTGGATTCCAAGGAGGGTCAACAATGTTCGGGCAATCTCGGGTTCGGTGGGAGACCGCTCCAGAGGGAAATGTGGCGAGGACATGTCCGTCGCGGAGCCACGCGAGCCCTTCGCGAAGGGGTCCGGCATTTGCTTGCTTTGCCGGGTCATCATCCATGATGCTGACACTGATGTGGCGAGGCTTGAGGTTCGGGAAGACTTCCAGCACTTCGTTGACGAACTGTTTGTAGTCGGTCCGAACTTTCCGTACGAGTAGTGCCTGCAAAAGCCCATCGGCCATACCGAAGGGGTGATTAGACACCACGATGACCGGGCCGCTCGTGGGGATATTCGCGAGGTCTTCATCGCTGACTTGCCACGAGATGCCAACTGCATTGAGACAGCCCTGTTCGAGTTCCCCGTCTGCTTCACGAGCGACGCCTCCGCCGTACGAACGGTCGGCCCACTTTAGCTTGGTGAACCACCGGATGAGGGGCCAGACCAATTTGAAGAGGATGCGCTTTACCGGTCCGAGTTGGGGCTCAGGCAGGTACATGTTCGGCATCAGGCTTCGGCGGTCGGTCATAGGGTGCGTTGAGTTCGGCGAAATGACATTGTGACAGGGTTTGCCCGCATTCGTAGTGCGGAGCGGGGAACTGGTTGGTATCTTCCCCATCCCATGTTTATGACCCTGCTTGTCAACATTCTCTGGATGCTCTTCATGCTCCTCTTTGGCGTGCTGTGCTTTAGCAACAGCCGAAGTTACCGCGCAACGCTTGAGCAGATCGACATCCCGGACGCAGAGTAGATTTCATCGATCAACGATCGATCAGAAGGGAATCTGCTCGTCGGTGACCGGTGCGGGCTGTGAGTTTGCCTCCGACGGCATAGTTTCGATCCCGGCGGCTGGTTTCGGAGAAGACTGCCCATCGAGATACTCGGCCACGCTATTGCGATCGCTGAAGCCATCCCGACCTTCTTCGACGGTGATCTTGGCTCGGCCCTTCCGTCCAACACACTCTTCGGCAGTCAGCCGCCCGCCCTGGAATTGCGATTCCAGTCCAGTTGCGTCACAGAACATCTTGATCTTGAAGACGGCTGCTGTAGTCGAGACGAGATAGTCCCATACTCGGGCGTCGTATCCATCTGGATGCTTCGCCTGAAGCGTCAGAGCGATCATCTGGTTGCCCTTCTGACTCGTTCGCTCTTCAGCTTCAATGACCTCGATGTCGTATTCGCCCGCTGGAAGTAGGTCAAAGCCACTTTTTGGGGCGCCGTCGCTGGGGTTGAATTCCATGGCCGCGATAGTACCACTGCGGAGATTGAATGGCCTCAATTGCTGCCAAAGAGCAGCGTTTCTCTAGCAACTTCTTGCGTCTTGCCTCAGATTGGGGTCTACTGACGGGTTCGGTCCCGATGATCCACATGCTCACCCAAGCCGTTAGCCTGATTGCCGCTGCGTTTGCCATTGGCGGCGAGGAGTTGCCGTTCGCGCCGATTCGTCAGGGCGTCGAGCCGATGGCCCAGCGAATCATCCACGAGGATTGCCGCTTGCTCATCATTGGCGATTCCAACAGCGTCAAGGAGAGCCAGCCGCGGATGCTCGGAGGGTTGATGCGGACTTGGAACCCAGACCAATGGGTCGGAAGGGTTGCTCCCGGCACGGTGTCTGTGAATGAAGGTGTCAAGATCCTGTCCAATTCGACTGGCGTTGATGTGACCCCCCGGAAGATCTTTGATACGCAGACGAGTGATCCTGTAATCTGGAGTAATGGGCAGGATGGGTTTATACCAACCTACGGCATGGACTACGTCACGGATGGCACGGGTTTGCAGTACTGGTCCGAGTACGTGGTTGCTCGTCTGACGCGGCTTGACGAATACATTGGCGGCGATTGGGCGGTTGGAGCGCCCATGAAGGCTCGGCTGATCTATGCCCACGATGATGAAGGAATTCAGAGACTGCGATATCACGCGCGACGTGGAGGGGAGGAAGGTCCGTTTACCGAGTTCTGGCCATTTGATCCCGATGCGGAACGACCTTGGATTGATTGGGTAGAGGTCGATGTTCCGGATGGTTCGGGTGAAGTGTCGGCGGTCGTCCAACCGCCGCAAGGCTGGCTTTCAGAAGGCAACGGCGGGCCATACCCGTGTCCGCAAAACTGCGAACCTGACAAGCGGTTCTTCTACGTTACGCAAGTGCTGTGGCGAACGGATGTGCCGGGTTTGCAGATAGACGCAGTGGCCGAGGGAGGCTTTACCGCCGAAGATCATCTTGCTTCGAGCGGCCACTGCGACCAGCAGGCGATCGAGGATTATCTTGCGGCGACAAGAGAACCCAATCTCTTCATGATCTTACTTGGGCAGAACATGAGTACGTCGGAGCATGAGAGTGTGCTCGTGAATTACAAGGCCCATATTCTCGGCATTGTGGATCGATACCGGAGTGCTGCACTGGCGGTTGACCCCGCGGCCGATCCGATGTTTTTGCTCGTATCTCCATGGCAGACTGGATCAATTGACAGGTTCTTCGAAGCAGCGCAGGCCATGTATGAGATTGCCGAGTCGCGGGAAGACGTGGGATTCATCAACCTCATGGCCTTGGGTGGACACTACGAAATGAATCGCGGAATCTACCTGCAGGTGAACGGCGTTCACTTCGATACCGACGCGGGGGCCGATTACTTCTGTGGTTTGATCTGGGAGCAAATTGTGCGTGCGGCGGCCGGGAAGGTGGATCAGGCGGTTCCTGGAGATGTTGATGTACTCGCAGACGCCGCACTTGATGTCGATGACGCCGCTATTCGTCTGATGCAGGGCGTGCACGATGGCCGGGTCGAGATTGCCACGAGCGGATTGACGATGACTGGGTGGGACCCCGAGTATTCGTTCCTCAACCTCTCGTCATACCCTGAAGGCGCGGTGCAGTGCCTGCCCGGTAGTGAGGTCGAGTTTGAGCGGATTGGAATTATTGGCGGGGATGGTCAAGAAGGATCAGATGGGCTGCGGCGTGGCGGTTGCCTGGTCGCAGAGCAGGCGAGTGTGACATTGAGCGAATGCCACCTGACTGGTGGGTCGGCAGATTTTGGTGGGTTGGTGTCGGTCTCCGGTGGCGATCTGACCATGCGAGACACGAAGCTGTCTGGCGGAACAGCGACGCAGTTTGGCGGAATTGTGTACGCCCAGGACGCGGACATCACATGTGAAAACGCCTATTTCGTTGACGGCGCGGCCCAAATGGGCGGTGGCGTGTACTTCGATGATTGCGAGGCGGTCTTTGAGGTTAGCGAGATGGCGGATTGCATTTCGGAAGAGGACGGCGGCGGAGCCTTCATTGCAGACGGTTCGCTGGAGATGGTCAGTACGCGCATCCGTCGTTGTGAGGCCACCCTCGGCGGCGGCCTTGCAAACGCCGGGGGATTTGTGGTCGTTGAAAGTGGTTGGATTTACTCGAACGACGCGGTCTCGGGGGGCGGCATCTTGAATGATGGAGGCAGTCTCTTTGTGTCCTCCAGCACGCTGTGCGGCAACGAACCGGACAATATCGTGGGGGCATGGTCGGATCTCGGCGGCTCCATCATTGAGTTGACGTGTGGGTGCCCCGCCGATCTCAACGGTTCCGGATATGTCGATGTCATAGACCTGTTGGTTGTTATAGATGGGTGGGGGCCATGTGTTCCAGGATGTCTTGGCGATCTCAACGGCGATGACATCGTGGGCACCGACGACATCCTCGATGTTATTTCAAGTTGGGGCGAGTGTTTGTAGGGTTCAAGGCAAGGGTGTCCCACCCAGAGCTACCGTTGTCCCGCGGATTGGCTGCTATTCTTCGCAGTCATGCGAATCGTTGAATACCTCCATCGAATCGATTTTGTCTACGGCGGTCCGCCGCGAGCGGTTGTTGATCTATGCAGAATTCTGCACCGCCGCGGGCATGACGTCACCGTTGCAACAACAGTGACCAAGGACGTGCCTGCTGGCTGGATCGACGGCAGCGAGGGCGGTCCCAAAGTTCTTCAGGTACCACCACCGTCGCTGCCCGGCCGGTTGTACATGCCAGGGCAACTCAATGAGTTGAGAGACGCGATTGCTTCTGCGGATGTGTTGCAACTTCATGGCGTGTGGGAGCGGGCCAATATTCAGATTTCAAGATTGGCGAGGAAGGCGGGCGTGCCGTATGTCGTGACGCTCCGGGGCATGCTTGACGATTGGAACATGACGCAAAAGGGTTTCAAGAAACGCATGTACCTGAACATGGGTGGTCGGAAGGTTCTCGAGGGAGCCGCCTATGTCCAGTGCACCGCTGAGGGCGAGCGTGCGCAGTCACACAAGTGGTTTCCAAAGGGGCATCCGCGGGTCATCCCAAACCTCATGGATCTGACGGACTTCGAAACGCTTCGTGGCCGCGGCCCAGCCGAGGCCCGATGGCCCAATCTTCGGGAGCCCGGCCCACACCTGCTCTTTCTCAGCCGACTGCATGTCAAGAAGGGGATCGAACACCTTCTTCGAGCGATGCCTCGACTTGTTGAAGCAAACAGTGATCTGCAACTTTTCCTTGCCGGTCCGGGTGAACCCGACTATGTCGACTCGCTCAAGGCGTTGGCGAAGTCGGTTGGCGTCGCGGACCGCACTCATTTCACCGGCCACATTGGTGGCGACGAGAAGTGGTCACTGTATGAGGCATGCGATCTCTTTGTGCTTCCGAGCAGCCAGGAGAACTTCGGCTTTGTTCAGTTCGAGGCGTTGGCCTGCGGCACACCGGTGATGACTACGAAACTGGTCGATACGTGGCGAGAGATCGTGGAGAGCGGCGGAGGTATCGCGGTCGAGCAATCGGCAGATGCCATTGTTGAAGGAATCGCGCCGCTGTTGTCTGACCGAGATCGTCTGGCGGACATGGGGCGAGCTGGCCGCGAATGGGTGTTCGACAAGATGTCGGTTGACCATATTGCCGGGCAGATTGAGGCGATGTTCGCCGATGCCGCGGCCGGCTGAACCCACCGGCAAGCCGTGGACGCTGACGGATCGCCCTGGCTATCGGCTGCTTACCCTATGCGGCCTGTATTTCGCTCAGGGACTTCCATACGGATTCATGTTCATCACGTTGGCCGCCGTTCTGGCGGACAACGGTCGTACACCCGGCGAGATCGGAGCGCTCCTTGCCACAGTGACCCTACCGTGGGCGTTCAAGTGGATCGCCGGTCCGGTCATCGATCGATTTGGCTTTGCGCCGATGGGTCGGCGGCGGCCTTGGATTCTTGCTGCCCAGGCCGGGATGATTCTCTCGCTACTCCTACTGGCATTTGGGCCTGACCCTCTGGAGCATGAGCGGTGGCTTGTCGCTGGTCTATTCATGATGAGTGCCTGCGCAGCGATGCAGGATGTTGCGGTTGATGCGCTGGCAGTTGATCTCCTCCGAGAGGAAGAGCGGGGTCGCGTCAACGGCTTCATGTATGGCAGTTCATACATGGGGAATGCGATCGGCGGCGCTGGGATGGGCACCGTGGTCGCAGTCATGGGACTTCGCGTCGGGTTCGTTGTGATTGCGGTCGTTGTCGCCGGTGTCATGCTGGCGCCGCTGCTACTGAGGGAGCGAAGAGGAGAGCGGCTCCTGCCGTGGACGACTGGTGGCTCGGCGCCAGATGCGCCGGTCCCGGCAGACTCAATGTGGACGGTTGTCGTTCGACTCAAGCGAGCGTTTTCACTTCGTTCGACACTCGCTCTTGCAGCGGTTGCAGTGCTGATCAGTATCCCGAGTGGATTCCTCACCGGCTTCTCGACCGTACTGGTCGTAGAGGAACTCGGATGGGGCGTCGAGAAGCAAGCGACTTGGTCAGGCATCACGACCTGGGCTGGTCTTGGCGGATCGATTCTCGGCGGACTGCTTGCCGACCGTGTCGGACCCCGCCGAATGGCAGTGCTCGCCGGCTGCGGCTTGGCGCTGAGTTACCTCGTCTTTGCCGATGCCCGCGATCTGTGGAGCGCTGACACCTTCATCATCGGGACGATGGTGTTCGACTCGCTGCTCTCCGGCGCGTTGTATGTGTCGATCTTTGCATTGTGCATGAAGGTGTCCTGGCCCTTGGTTGCCGCGACGCAATTCACTGCCTACATGGCAATGCTCAACCTCTCAAGAATTCTTGGGCAGGGGCTGACTGCGCAGATTGAGGCGTATCTCACATTTCAGAGTGCCTATGCGGTCGCTGCCGTGCTGCAGCTACTTCCGCTCTTTTTTCTCGCGGCGATTGATTCGGGCCAGGCCCGGCGGGTGCTGGGCGAGGAATGATCCGATCAGGACGATCCCTCTCGCATGCGATCAAGGCTCTCGGGGAATGGATAGGTGGCAAATGCGCCGGTCGGAGCCTTCTGCCACATCGGCAGCGAGGGGTAGACGTCGCCGCGGTATCCAGCGTTGTACATCGACCGAAGCACAAACTCGAACGGCGGCTCTTCGCCGTGCTCGTCGACCAGCCTGTTTGATGTGGCGCCGAGGAATGAAACGCTGGCAACGGGTTGACGGTCGTGTCGGCCGCTGAGCATCTTGGACACCGTGCGGAAACCCCGATCAAAGTCTTCCAGCGTGAAGCAGTCTTTGCCGCGAGGTCTGAGGATCGCGAAGACAAGAAGGCTGTCAAGGTCGAACTTCAGTACGTAGGGTTCACGGTCGCCTCGTCCGTGCAACGAGGCTGACTCTTGGAAGACGCGCGCATAGGAAGTTGCCGATTCGACGGTCCACTGGCTCGTGGTCACCATCTCAAGAAGTGTTCCGACGATGCCATGGGTGTTGTCAACATCATTGATGCCGCAAATGACTGTGCGATATCGCCCGGCGAGCACGTCACGGAGAAGGCTCTGCCCCCATTGAATGCGAATCTCGCCACCACCAATCGTGGATTCAAGTGGATCGCCAGAGGGAAGAATGATGATGCGGTCGCTCCGCCGATCAGCTTCCATCAACCGATCGCCATCGCCGGCGTAGAGTCGAGGTGGGGGCATCTTTGTGGCTGGTGCGTTCATTGCCTGTTCTCCATTCTGCGTCGCTTCAGGGGACCGGTCAGCAGGGTCAGGATACTACCGCTGAAGCGAGGGGGTTAGTCGGCGGCCACCCGTAGCGGCCTTCCTTGGGATATCTTGTGCGGAGAAGACAGTAATGGCGAAGCGACTGCTTCGGATACTGGCGGGAGCGATGGTCTTATGGGTGGAAGCGTTGGTGTGAAATCCGACCGGAGTAGGTTCATTTCAGATCTGCCGCTCTGGGCCCGCATCCTTGTCCCGATGATGCTTGCGGTTTCTGCGGTTCTCAACCTGATAGCGTTGTTACCCGGCGTTCCGTTTCTCCAAATTGACTCCGCGCTTCTTCGGAGCCTCGCGGGGCCGTACTCGATCCTGCTTGTGATTCAATTGCTCTGGCAGCATGGCTTGTATCCCTTGGTCATTCTTGTGGTTGGGTTCTCCGTCCTGTTCCCCCCGATTAAATTGACACTTGCGACGGTGAGTTTGGCGAAGCCCATGACGCAGCAAGGACGGGAGCGGCTGCTCTCTGTACTCGGGCATCTTGGCCGCTGGAGCCTGCTCGATGTCTTCGTATCGCTGCTCATACTGCTCGTGCTGAGTAAGCAGGGCTTCGTCGGCGTTTCGGTGCATTACGGCTTGTACTGCTTTCTCGTCGCCATCATGCTGAGCATGGTTTCTGGCGCGATTCTGCACGAACTGTGTCGGCGGTCTGTTCCCGATGACTGCTTGCCGGCGGATCATGTGCGGCCGCTCATTGTCTTTGCAGGCTGGCAAGGCATCGTGGCGACAGTGTTGGCGATAGGAGCTGTTATGGGGATCTTTCTGGCATTCTCCAAGCCGATGTTTCAGGTTGATCAATTCGGCATGGCGAGCAACATATGGTCGCTGCACGAAGGCATTTCGTTTCTATTCCGTGATGGACTTCGCTTGTTTGCAACCATCATGATGGTGTTTCTGGTCATCGCCCCTGCAATGGTGATGGTGCTGCTCATGACGACGCTGTATGTTCCGCTTCCCCATCGTTGGCGGCGGCGCTGTTACTTGATGACCAAGTACACAGCCGAGTGGAGCATGCTCGATGTATTCTCGCTTGCCATGGTGCTGTACCTCTCGGAGCAGGCCAACTTTGTTCCACTTCAGATCGGTGGTGGCACTTGGTTCCTGTTCGGATCGGTTCTGGTCTTTGCCGGTGCGACGCTTTGGGCCGAATTTGTCATGCGCCGTGCGATCGCTCATCGCGAGCTCCTGGGGATTGCAGCATTTCGGATCCCCTCGATCTCGATCACGCGGCCGACGATCTTTAAAGAGGATGATGAGGAACACTCCAAATGAGCGCGGGCGAATCGCTGGCTGGAGTCTCAACTCGTCTTTCAGAACAACTTGGCGATCTTGATCCGGGTTGTGATGTGACGCATGTGCTGGACCCGACGGTGTATGCGAGGCGTTCTCATGAGGCGTACTGCTCATTGGCGAAGTCTGGTGTTGACGCGGTGCTCCTCGGGATGAATCCAGGCCCGTGGGGAATGGCACAAACGGGCGTCCCCTTCGGCGAAGTTGATCATGTGCGGAGCTTTCTAGGGATCGATGAGCCAGTCGATCGTCCGGCGAACGAGCACCCGAAGCGGCCAGTACTGGGGTTTGAGTGCCCGCGGAGCGAGGTGAGTGGCCGGCGGCTGTGGAATTGGGCCGAAGAACGATTCGTCACAGCCGATGCGTTTTTTCGCACATTCTTCGTATGGAACTGGTGTCCGCTCTGCTTCATGGAAGAGGGGGGCCGTAACCGAACGCCAGACAAGTTGCCGCTCGAGTCGCGCCAAGTTTTAGAACCGGCATGTGATGCCGCCGTCCGGGAGGTTGTTCAGATTCTGAAGCCCAAGTCGATTATTGGTGTCGGGGCATTTGCGAGGAAGCGTGCTGCAAAGGCGCTCGAGGG
>PVBE010721044.1_pt1 | contig 38935 bp, 31 predicted proteins | sample 1631181 | NCBI WGS metagenome assembly PVBE01 (sample SAMN08397723, study PRJNA350692) | Marine metagenome, whole genome shotgun sequencing project. | isolation source: water | place: Pacific Ocean | collected 2012-04 | reverse complement strand
CGGCAGCTCCAGCTGACGCCGCTGTACGGTGACGGGGGACCGCAGGCTGCCCCGAATGCTTCACCTGTACGATGCCTCGAAGCTGGCGAAAGATGGCCTCGTAGCCTGTAGCCTGTAGCCTGCAGCCCATGGTAGCAAAGCGATGGCGCCATGATCTCGAATCGCGATCGGTCGCTTAGCGGATGACCTACATGCAGTTGCCCTCGTCGGGGTCCACGCAGATGCGCCCCGGCGACTGGAACTGCCCCGACGGGTCCTTGCCCGACGCGCTGTGGCAGTTGTTGCAGGACCCGATGGTCTGGGGGCTGTACATCTGACCCTCACGCCCGTTGTGGCGGATCTTCACCGTAAACGGCATCTTGAACTCGGGCGCGTCGGCGGCCGCCAGCCAGAAGTTGCCCGCCGAGTTGCTCTTCAGCTCGTGGGACACCTTGTTGGCGTCGGTGACGGTGATGGTGACGCCGCCGACCCCGTAGCAGTCGCTCCGTTCCTGCAGCTTGCCGAAGGCCGTGCCCGCCACCACGAAGCGCGGGGCGTGGTCGCCGTGGCTGCTCTTTTTGTGGCAGGTCATGCAGTCGCGCCCGGGGTGCATCTCCGGCGCGCCCACGTGTTCCTGCGGCCACAGCTTGGCGTCGGTGAGCCTGGTGTCTCCCTCCAGGCCCGCCCAGCGCACGCCCTCGCTGCAGCTGGGGTCCAGCACCACGTTGGCCCGCTGTTCGACCTCGCAGCCCACCGTCAGCAACAGCCCGAGGGCCGCGAGCGCCGCCCCTGAAGGCGCAGATGAACGCACGCCGCTGATCATCATCATCAGTACCACGCCCTGATATACATGAAGCCGTCGGTGGCCGTCTCGCTGGCCTCGCCGCCGCTGAACTGCACGCGGAACATGCCCGACAACCCGAGCCCCGGCAGCAGCACAAGGTCGCCGCCCACGGACAGGCGGTTGTAGTGATCGCCCGCGACCTCGGTGTCCAGGTCGCCGTAGTCGTGGCGCACCCGCAGGTTGAGCCCGTTGAAGGCCAGGTAGTCCAGCTCCTGGGTCAGGGCCAGCTGCCCCGTGTTCTCACCGCTGCCCGCCCGCTGGCGGCGGCCGACCACCACCTCGCCCATGTAGGTCAGCGGCAACCAGGGCAGGTAGTACCAGGGGTTGAAGCCCACGCTCAGGGCCACGGCCTCGGTGTCGCCGCCGGTGTTCAGCGCCCGCCGCTTGGCCATGACGCTGAGCCCGACCTGGAAGCCGAGGTCACGCCAGCCGCCGCTGGCCGCCACTCCCCAGCCGTCCACGCCGACAAACGGCGGCAGCTCGTCCGGAGAGCGCGGGTCGCCCGATGAGGCGAAGCGGTCCTGCTGGTTCGGCCTGAAGACGGCCACGTGGAGGTAGGGGTAGTTGGGGCTGAGGCCGAGCTCCGCGCCGAGCACGCGGCTGTGCAGCAGCCCGTGGTCCAGCTCGAAGAGCCGCCGCGTGGACAGCGTGTGGTCCGAGAACATCAGGCCGAAGGGCGGCACGAAGCGGCCCGCGCGCAGATAGCCCATCAACGGCAGCTGGTGCACCATGAGGTAGGTGTCCTTGACGGCGAAGGGCGTGGAGCGGGCGCGGCTGTGGCAGTCCGCGTCGGACTCTCCGGGCAGACACTCCATGCCGAAGGTCGCGGTGTACCCCTGAGACTTGCCGAGCACGCCGCCGCTGACCAGGGCGGTGAGGTGGCGCGTGGGGTGCACCGCCAGGTGAATGTCGAGCTGCATCGGGAAGACCAGCGACGCCCCCTCGGGGAACCAGAAGCCGAGGCGCCCGTCCACTCCCGCCAGCACCAGCGGATCGGCGCGCAGACCGGCGTAGCGGTCCTCGTCCGGGCTCAGGACGGTGGCCCTCCCCGCGGGCTTGCCCCAGGCCGGGTCGCCGATGCGGTTGCGGCGGTTCTTGGGCCAGCCCAGGGCGCGGACCAGGTGGCGGCCGTGATCCTTGTGCGGGCGATGGCTGGCCAGCACCAGCGGCAGGGTGGCCTGGCCGTAGAACCGCCCCGCGGCCGTGCGCAGGCCGCCGCCGGTGGGGTTGACGTGGCAGGAGGCGCAGGAGAGGGTGCACTTGCGCAGGGCCAGGGACGGGTTCTTCCAGCCCGTCGGATCTGTGTGGCAGTTGTCGCAGGTGCGTCCGGCCCGGGCCGTGTAGAGCGGCCGCGCCTCGGCCGGGCCGACCTGCCGGATCAGCTCGGGCAGGGCGCAGAAGAAGGCCACGGCGGCCAGCGCCACCGCCACGCGGATCCGTGTCTTCGTCCGGCGAGTCATCGCTGCAAGAACCCTCCGCGCTTCCACTGCCGCAGGATGGCCGCGTCCTCGGCGGTGAGCCGCCGGGCACCGCCGGGCGGCATGATCTGCTTGACCAGCGCTGCCTGCTCCAGCGAGGCGAAGGACGCCTTGACCAGCCTGTACGACGAAAGGTTCCAGCCGCCGGCGTTGCCCAGGGAGCCGTGGGGGTTGTGGCAGGCCACGCAGTAGTACTCCAGCCGCGGCTGCACGTGGGCCTCGTAGGTCACCCGCTGCGGCACCGCGCCGGGGTCGACGTCCTCGAGGGCCTCGTCGCCCAGGCCGCAGCCTGCCAACAGCAGCGCCGCCACCATGGCCGCGCAAAACTCCGTTGCGTTACTAGGAATTTGACTCATGGTTTGGCTGGCATTATATACCGCAACTCTACTGAAGGAGAGAACTCATGCAGAAATACGCCGTTTTGGTGGTTATAGTGTTCGCCTTGGTGCTCGGCTGCAGCGACGACGACGTGGTCCAAAAAGACAGCAGTGTCGCCGACTCCGGCAAGGACATCTCCAAAAAGAGCGACGCGGCCCAAAAGGGCGACACCGGCAAGACCGCCGACAGCGCCCCCGCCACGACCCTCTCCAAGAGCGTGCAGCCCATCCTCACCGCCAGTTGCGCCGGCGCCCAGTGCCACGGCGCCACTCCCCCCAAGGCGGGCCTCAACCTGACCTCGGGCAAGGCCCACGCTGCCCTGGTGGGCGTGGCCAGCAAGCAGTGCAGCACCCTCAAGCTGGTGCAGGCGAGCGACGCCAGCAAGAGCTACCTGGTACAAAAGATCGAGGGCTCCGGCGGCTGCTTCAAGATGAAGAAGATGCCCATCGGCGGCAGCCTCACCGCGGCCCAGGTCTCCACGATCAAGGCCTGGATCACCGCCGGCGCCAAAAACAACTAGGCCCTGCTCACGGATGAAAGGTGAGGGCGTAGGATGTAAGGCCTTTGGTTTCCGCTCCCTTACCCCCTCACCACTTCACTTCCTCACCGGGCGCTTGATTCGTTCGCATTTTGCGCGAGCCGCAGCTCACCCCCCGTGGCGGGCCAGAGCTCGCCGCAGCATCCGCTTTGCACTGTCGCGTAGCCGGGCCGGACGGACGATCTCCGCCGAGCGGCAGTAGCCGAGCAGCCAGTTGAGCAGCTCCACGGTGCCGTGGACCTCCATCCGTAGCCGCAGCCGACCGTCATCGGCGGTGTCCAGCCGCTGGCTCGGGTGCCACCGCCGCTCGCGGATGTAGGCCTCCGCGTCCCCGTCGAAGAGGATCTCCACCCCGGCCTCGTCCCCGCCCATGAGCCCGAAGCTGCCGTCGAGGAAGGCGTCCGGGCTGTAATCGTCGGGGTAGTCGAAGCGCTGCCCCCGCAGCCAGCGGGTGCGGGTGATGCGGTCCACGGCCAGGGTGCGGTATTCCCCCCGCGTGCGGGAGAGGCAGATGAGGTAGAGCGCCTCGTTGTGCATCAACAGGGTGTACGGCTCCACCCGGTGACGACGCACCCGCCTGCCCGGCGGGCGATACCAGACGTCCAGCAGGTCGTCGTAGAGCAGGCAGGTGAGGATGTCGTTGAGCTGGTCCACCCGGTCGCGGTAGCTCTTGGGGCCGTGGTGCGCCACGGCGATCTTGCGCCCCATCTGCTCGGCGAACCGCCGGTTTACCGGGGCGAGGCCAGGCACCAGCCTGTCGAACACCGCGGCCAGCTCGCCGTGCAGGTCGGTGCCGTCCAGAAACGACAGCGCCTGGCGGGCCAGGCCGAGGGAGAGCACCTGGGCCACCGACAGCGACAGCGTGCGCCGGCGGGCCGCCGGCATTAGCTGCCAGCGCGCCTCGCCGCTGTCCCCCTTCTCCGAAAAGAGCGGCACGCCGGCGTCGGTCAGAGCCCGGATGTCGTTGTACACCGTGCGCCGCGACACGCCGAAGGTGCGCTGCAGCTCGGACACCGTGACGAAGGAGCGGGCGTCCAGCATCTCGCGGATGCGCAACACCCGGGCGGCGTGGGTCAGGCGGTCGGGTTTGTCCGGCATGATCCTCCTCGCAGGGGCCCCCCCTACATCACGCGCTTGATCACCTCGGGCGTCTTGGATCCGAGCCCGGCGGCCACGGCGTTGTCGATCCACTTGAGCCGCTTGTCTGACACCGGGGTCGTGCGCAGGCCGTTGATCAGGGCCAGCACGTGTACGTCGATGGCCACGGGGTCCACCGACAGCAGCAGCCGCCCCGGCTTGTGCGAGGCCGGGCCCATGGGGCCGCCGTTGGACACGGCGAGGTACCCCTCGTTGATGCAGAGCTTGGTCTCCTTGGCCACCAGGCTGTAGAGCTTGGGCAGGGCGTCGTTGAGGTTGCCGTGGAAATCGCCGGGCTCGGTGAACATGCCGTAGACGTTCTTCAGCGCGCCGGTGACGCCAGCGATACCGTGGCTCTTGAGCACGCCGCAGTTGATGGTCACGTCGGTCATCTTGGTGAAGATCCTGCTGAACATGCACTTGGTGCCGAGCACCGTGTGGGCGGTCTTGTCCCAGCCCGGACCTTCGGGAGAGGCGACGGTCCCCTGGACCTTGACGCCCAGCTCCTCTTCGGTGAGCTGGGCCAGCTTCAGCTCCAACCAGGTCTTGTCCCAGACCACGATGTTCTTGGCGTCGATACCCGCGTCGGCGATGAGGGTCTGCACCAGCGCCTTGACCATGGCTGGTGAGCTACAGACACTCCAGTTGATGCCGCTGCACTTGAGGCCAACACGGGTGCTCGCCGTGGCGCCGGGCAGCAGCACCTTCCATGCGTGGGCCAGGCTGGCCTGGCCGGTCAGCTCCTTGAGCCCGGCGTGGAGCATCGCCTTGACCCGCGCCGCGTCCAGGGCGCCCTTGGCGCCCACGCTCTTTGCGTCCTCGAGGTCCACCACCCGGGCACCGATGGTCACCGGGGTGGGGCCGTCGTCCCCCTCGTCGTCGCCGCAGCCGGCCAGCAGCGCGGCGGCCGAGGCCGCGACGGTGCCCTCCACCAGGAACTCTCGCCGGTGAACTTTGCGCGATCTTGCGTACTTCATCTACCTCTCCTCGGGGTCGGGGTGCGCAGACAGTCTACCACCTCGAGGGCGCGCCGCACGTGGGCAAGTTCACCACGTCACGGAGAGCGTACGGGCACCGGGGCAGACGGCGTGGGTGCGCGCGGAGCCACCGCTGAAAGCTGCTGTCGCGCTCCTAGTTGCCCACATGTTTTAGCAGGTCGCCGTAGTGCTTCAACAACAGCGGCTCGGTCTGTGGGCCCAGGGAGTTGGTCTCGGTGTAGTGATCCCCCGGCGCCTCCTGCAGGTAGGGTAGCGCGCCGAGGACGAAGTTGTAGGCCGGCACGATGTAGCCGATCTCGTCGTTGCCCAGGCCGATGAAGAACTTGTACTTTCCCGGCATGCGTCCCTTGAGGTAGGGCCCCTTGGGCGCGATGGCCACCTTGGGCGGATACTTGTTGTTTGCATCGATCATCTTGACGCCGAGGCTTTTGGAGCCGTCGAAGCCGCCGACGAGGATCTCTGGCGCGGCCTCCCCCGGCAGGGTGAAGAAGGTCACCGACCCGACCCGCACCAGCCCGATCTCGGTCCGGACCTTCGGCTTGTTGGTCTTGTCGATGGGCAGGTTCGGGTTGTAGCCAACGGTGGGCCGGTCGAAGATCTTGAGCCCCATGACCGTCTGAAACATCACGTTGTCCACCGGCAGCTGGATCACCTTGGCCCAGGCCGACACCGTGGGCGCCGAGATCTTCTCCGCCCTGGCCAGGGCCGCGTGGGCCTTGACCGCCAGGTTGACCCCCAGGGCCTCGGCCTTGGCCCAGTCGCTCTTGCTGTGCGTCTTGCCCGCGCGGTCCTTGACCTTGACCCCCAGGGGCGTCATCAGGCAGCCGACGGCGCCGGGGAACCAGATGGCCGTGCCGCCGAGGGCCGGCAGCGCGGCCTGCCCGCCGGCCGCGGGCACGCCCTTTTCCATGGCCTGGCGAAAGTAGTGCGGAAAGTCCGACGAGAGGTAGTTGTTGCCGTCGGACAGCACCTCGGGGTGGTTGGCCCAGCTGACCAGAGTGGCGATGGTCTTGTCGTCGGCGTCGGCCAGACGCAGGGTCACCAGCGAGTCGTCGAAGATCTTCGGGTCCCGGCTGTCTCGCAAAAACCCCTCCCGCCCGGTGTTCGCCGTGCCCGCGCTGAGGGTGGCCAGCTTCATGGTGTCCGCGGCCCGGGCCACGGCTTTGCTGGACTGGTCGAGGATGTGCTCCCGCAGCTTGAGGTCCATACCGCTCTTCAGCGGCAGGCCGTTGGCCTGGGGCCCCCACTGGCCCATGGTGTCCGGCCCCTCGTGGCCGTGGGTCGAGGAGACGATGACGTAGTCGATGCCGTGTTTTTTGGCCCGCTCGGCCACCTTCTTGCGGATCTTGACCACCTCGTTGTGGAAGAACCCCACCAGGTCCAAGGAGACCAGCGCCACGGTGGTCTCCCCCGAGCGCAGCACCACCGCCCGGGCCCAGATGTCGTCGTGCTTGCCCAGCAGCGGGTGGTCGCCGCCGAAGCCGCCCATCCAGATCCCCTCGAACGTACCGTTGCCCTCGCTGCCGTCGGCGTCGGCCGCGGTCCAGGCGGCGTTTTTGGTGTGGCCCTGCAGGCACGTCTTGCCGCCCTTGCCGAAGTAGGCCGGCCGGCCCGCCGGGCTCTTGCAGGGGCAGACCCCGTCGCGGCCGCAGTCGAGGAACCAGTCCGGCTGCCCGTCCCCCTCGGAGCCGTCGGCGTCGGGTTTGTCGTAGGCCAGGTAGCAGCGCTTCTCCGCCGTCTTGCAGGTCAGACCCGCGGGGCACTTGGTGCTCGCGTCGCAGCTGACCTGGGTCTTGAGGTTGTCCTTGGGGCAGAGGCCGTCGCGCCCGCAGTCCTTGCGGGCAAACTTGGCGTTGTTCATCAGCTCGCCGCAGCGGTTGAGGCCGAAGGGCGCACCGGGCGTGGGCGCGGGGCAGAAGCTCTCCTCACGGTAGTAGGCGACCCGGGCCACCTCGTATTTTTCCGGCGAGATGGTCAGGGCCGCGGCGCCGGCGTAAAGCTCCCCGCTGTTGCTGATGCACCCCCTGGCCCCGGGGCAGGCCACCGACAGGCCCAGCTTGGCCGGGTCCACCGGCTGGGCCTTGCCCTCACCGCCGGCGTCCGCGACCGCCGCGTCCTTGCTCGTGTCGTCGTCGCTGCAGGCCACCAGGGCCAGCGCAGCCAGCGCAGCCAGGAAAAATAGTGTCCGTTTCATGGTCGCCCCCTCACTTCTTGCCCGGATACCAGGGCGTGATGGTCAGGATGGTGATCTGCTCCGGGAAGACCTTGATCGTGTAGTCGCCGATGTTGACCACCTTGCCCTGGACCCTGGCCGAGGCCGCCACGCGCATCTCGGCGCCCGCGGCCGGCGGCTTGATGTTCACCGCGGCGTAGAGCGCGTCGGTGTTGGTCTCGTCCTGCTTCTGGTCCGGCATCTCCTTGCCGTTGAAGTAGGCCAGCTTCTGGGGCAATAGCGACAGGGTCACGCGGGCCCCCTTGACCATCTCGTTGTTGCAGTCGTGGATCTCGCCGGCCACCGCCGCGGTGCCGAGCAGGATCTGCGCGCCCGCCGCAGCCGCGATGAGGTTCTTGGTCACGTTGCTCACCACGTAGACCGACTCCTTGTACATCCCCTTGGTGGTGACCTTGTCCGCCTTGATCCACAGGTTGTACTGCACGGTGGTGGCGATGCCGGTCTTGGTGGCGCGGAAGACCAGCATCGTATTGGTCGGGATCTTCTCCAGCTTGATGTAGCCGATGGGGTTGCCGTCGCCGTCCTTGTCCTTGACGCAGCTGCCGTTGAGACAGGTCTTGCCGCTGTCGCAGGCCGGCGCGCAGTCGCCGGTGTCCTTGGCCGCCGCCGAGGTGGTGCTGGCCAGGGGCGTCTTGAGCTCCGTGTCCTTGACCGCGTCGAAGACCTCCACCTTGACGCCGGTGGTGTCGTCGCCCATGCCGAAGGCCTCCACCGGGCCCCAGACCGTTGCCTCGGTGGGCCCCTTGGGCAGCGACGGCGCCGTGGTCAGACAGGACAGGTCCGGGGCGGTGTCCCACTTCTTGTTCTTCTCCACCCTGGCCTCGGACGCCGCGTCGGTGACGCAGAGCTTGTCAAAGCAGGTGCCGGGCAGGTCGCTGCCCGCGCTGGAGCAGTCCCGGGTGGCCTTGCAGACCGCGGCCCCGGTGCAGGCGTTGATCGCCTTGCCCATGCTGCAGGTGGCCACCTTCTGGTCCGCGCCGCTGTCCGACCTGGTGCCCTCCTCCGCCGAGCCGTCGCCCACCGTGGCGTCCCCGGTCACGCCGCTGTCCTTGCCGGTGTCGTCGTCCGAGCAGGCAGGGCTCAGGATCAAAACTGCCGCCAGCGAGGCCGCCAGCAGCGTCCACGCGCACCTCGATCCAGGGTCCCTCATGATCTCCTCCTCTGGGTCTTTATCGGCGAGCGGATTTTACCACAGCGAACAGCGAAATCGGGGCTAACGAGCGCCCATGCGGTAGATCGCCACCACCTTGACTCCGTCGATCTCGCGGGACCACACCTCGGTCAGATTCTGGGGAGGGATATGGTTGCAGAAGTTGGTCAGGAAGAAGTCGGCCTTGCGCGGGTCCTCGGTGTACTTGAGCCAGAAGCGCTCGGGCGCCTCGAGCATGGCCGCGTTGAAGCGCACCGGGGACAGCGCGGCGGGTACCGTGGACATGTAGATGCGCACACAGCAGCCCGCGCGCTTGCGCTGCTTGAACAGCTGCGCCAGGGCTTCGCGGTACTCGGGGCCCCAGTAGCCGGTCTGAAAGCGTGCCCGGGCGCCGGCCATTCCCCCGGTGAGCGTGTTGAAGTAGGCGTGCTGCTGAGGGTGCGCGCGGACCATGAACCAGAGGGTGGACCCCACCGAGGCCGCCAGCGCCGCCAGGCCCAAAACCGCGGCCGCCCGGCGCGGACCGGGCGCGTTCAGGCGGCGCACGGCGCGCGCCACCAGCAGCACGCCGCCCAGGGCCAGGGTCACCAGGCCGGGGTAAACGAAGTACATGTGGCGCCAGCCGTTGAACAGGGTGGAGCCGAGGATCGCCACGATCACCAGGGGCAGCGCCAGGCAGCAAAGCGCCACCAGCTCGCCCCGGCGCGCGGTGTAGAAGCTGCGGCAGAGGCGCACCCTGGCCAGCAAGCCCACCAGGCCGAGCAAGCACAGGCCGAGGTACAGCGGCGGCGTGGTCACCGCCATCCACACCGGGGTGAAGTGCCAGGGCACGTCCGTGGCCATCAGGCGCTGGCCGAGGTACAGCTCCCACCAGCTCCAGGGATCCTTGGCCGACACGGCGAAGGCGTCGATGAAGTTGCCCATCGGATCGGACCAGAGCATGGGCCACAGCAGCACCACCACCGGGAAGAAGCAGAGCACCGCGCCGCCCAGGCTGCGGCCGGCCTGGCGCAGTCGCTCGACGCGCGCCGGCGCCGCGGCCACCTCCAGGGCCAGAAACAGCACGCTCAGCGCCGGCATGATCATGCCCGCGATGCGGATGTCCACCAGCAGCCCGCAGGCGGCGCCGTGGAGGCAGCCTCGCCAGAAGGTGGGGCGCTCGAGGGTCCACAGCAGCGTGTGCATGCAGAGGGTGAAGGCGGCCAGAAAGCCGATGTCCATGGAGTTGTGAAACCCGTGGGCGAAGATGCGCGGGTGCAGCAGGTAGACCGCGGCCCCGGCCAGCCCCAGCGGCCACGAGCCCAGCGCGCGGCGGCAGAAGAGGTGGAAGAAGAACGCCCCGGCCACCAGGGTCAAGAAGACGCAGAGGTGGCGCAGCACGATACCGGCGGGGGAGTCCTCCAGCCCCGCCGCCCGCTCGATGGCCACCAGCAGCACCTCGTAGGCCGGGCCGTGGGTGCGGGCGAACTGCCCGGTCACCGGGTGCCAGAAGTCGCCCTCACGGTAATGGGGGGCCTGCTGATTGCGTCCCAGCACGTGGTCCAGGGTGATGATGCCGTAGGTGGCGTTGTTCTCCTCGTCCCAGCCAACGCCGTAGTCGCCGTGGATCGCCAGGCCTACGCCCACGGCCAGGACGAACAGCGCCGAGGTGAAGACCGCCTCACCGCGCCTGCCGCGGAGCCATGGTATGATTGTGCTGTTCATTGGGGCCGCCGTGGATGGTAACGGGTGACGTGGACAGGCGCCAGAGCGCTCTGGCTCGCTGGACAGCGCGGGGGTGGCCGGGCACACTTTGGGGATCGAGATGAAGGCGAAGGCACAGAGGCTGGCCGCCCGGGTCAGGGCGGCGCTGTTCGATCACGTGGTGGGGCTCGCGGTCGGGCTGCTCGGCACGCTGTTGCTCTTTAACGATCTGTGGGGGAAGGACTGGAGCGCCACCCTCTGGGGCGGCAAGTACGACCCCCGGTTCCTCTACTGGACCTTCCAGTGGGGTCACCACGCCCTGTTCGAGCGCTGGGACTGGCTCGGCTACTTCAACGCCAACATCTACTACCCCACCGAGGCGTCCCTGGCCTTCGCCGACCCGGTGCTGTCGGCCATGGTGCTCTTCTCCCCCCTGCGCTGGATCGGCGTGCAGCCGCTGCCGGCGGTCTACCTCACGCTCATGGGCTTCTGCCTGGTGGGCGCGCTGTTTACCGACGCGGCCCTGCGGCGCCTGGGGCTGGGCGCCGCGGCCCGGGCCCTGGCGCTGTACGCGGCGCACTTCTCCCTGCCGGTGATCTCGCTGCTCGGCACCCACTACCAGCTCTTCGGGCTGCAGCTGGCGCCGGGCTTTCTGCTCTACGCCTTTATTTACCTGCGCGACTTTCGCCGGCGTGACCTCGTCGTGGCCGCCGCGCTGTACATGGCGGGGTCGCTCTGCGCGGTCTACGTGGCGGTCATGGGGGCGCTGCTGATATCGTTTTTGAGCCTGCCCCTGCTGGTCCGGGGGCTGCGTGGGCGAAAGCGCCCCTGGTTGTTGGCGCGGGCCAGGGACGCGGCCATGGTGCTGCTGCCGGTGGTCCTGATCGGGTACGGCTTGCTCGGCGCGCCCTACCGCAAGATCCACGACGGCGGGCCGCCACGCCCCGACGCCCAGTACGAGGTCTTCGCCGCCCGGGCGCACAGCGTGGTCACCGACCGCACGGACTACTCTCGCTGGTACGCCCCGTCCCGCTACCGGGAGGGCGACCGGGAGTTTGCCTGCTTCCCGGGCTGGCTGCTGCTGGCCGGGGCGCCGCTGGGGTTGGCCTGGCTGCTGTGGTCCCGCAGAGAGGATCCGGCCCCGGACGGGGCGCCCGGCGAGGCCGCCGTCGGTCCACCGCGGGCGCTGTGGCGCTACGCCGGCTGGCTGCTGCTGCTGTCCTGGGTGCTCTCCTGGGGGCCCATGATCGAGGTGGATAATATGGTGATCCCGGCGCCGTTCAAGGCGCTGCTGGGCTGGTTCCCCGGGCTCCAGGGCGTGCGCGCCCCGGGGCGCTTTTCGGCCTTCTTCGGCCTGGCCCTGGGGCTGCTGCTGGTGGCCGCTATGGGGCGGCTCGCGCGGTGGGACCGCCGCGGTGTCGTGACCTGGCTGACCCTGGCCCTGCTGGTGGTGGAGAGCCTGCCCGCCTTCCCCACCTACCCCTTCAGCATCCCCCACGCCACCTTCTACAAGCAGGCCGCCAGGCACATCGAGCCCGGCGAGCCGGTGCTGGTGCTGCCCGCGGCCCACCCCCGGACGGACCGCACCTTCGACATCCTGCTGGATCAGCTCACCGGCAGCACCCTGCACTGGGGCAGCCTGGTGCCGGGGTACGGCTCGGGGGAGACCCGCGAATACGGTCGGCTGGTCTCCCTGGACCGCGAGGTCCAGGCCGGACGCCTCTCGGCGGAGGGGTACTACAACTTCGCCGCCAGCCTTCGAATCCACAAGATGATCATCTTCCCCGCCAGGTACAAGCCGCCGGTGCAAAAACGGCTGCGGCGCTCCCTCGAGCGGCACCAGGGGGCCAGGGTGCTGCTGCGCACGGGCGAGGGGCTGCTGGTGGAGTTCGGCAAGCGCCAGGCTGTGGTACCGTGAGCCGATGTCGTTTCTGCTGGGCAAGCGCGGCCTGTTTCGCAAGGCCAGCCACTTCGGCGCCTGGGCCGTGCGCTGCCGGCTGCTGGGTCAGCGCCGCCCCCTGACCAGCTCGCTGATCATCAGCGACAAGTGCACCCTGCGCTGCAGGCACTGCACCGTCACCGACCTCGGCTACCCCGACCTGACCCTGGCCGAGCTGCGCCGCGACATCGACACGCTGTACGAGCGAGGCTCCCGGGTGCTGATCATCACCGGCGGCGAGCCGTTCCTCTGGCGCCACGGGGAGCACGACCTCGACGACGTCGTGGCCCACGCCCGCCGGCGCGGCTTCTTCCGCGTGGTGGTCTGCACCAACGGCACCCTGCCCCTTTCGTCTGGCGCCGACTACCTCTGGGTCAGCCTCGACGGCGTGGCTGACGTACACGAGGGCGTGCGGGGCGAGGGGTTCGAGCGGGTGTGGCGCAACATCCAGCGCAGCGCGCACCCGCGCATCTACGTCAACTACACCGCCAGCCGGCTCAACGCGCACAGCCTGGAGCAGGCCTTCGCGCAGATGGCCGCCAGCCCCGCCATCCGCGGCGTGATGTTCCACCTCTTCACGCCGGTGCTCGGATCGGATCGAGATCTTGCCCTGCGCGGCGACCAGCGGCGGGCGGTTGTGCGGCGCCTGCTGCGGCTCAAGCGGCGCCACCCGCTGCGGGTGACCAACACCTACGACGGGCTGCGCGCCCTGCGCGACGACCACTGGCAGCGCCCGGTGTGGTCCGCGGAGGTGATCAACCAGGGGCAGGTCACCAGCTGCTGCTGCCGCGACGGCATCTTCGACGCGCAGACCTGCGCGCTGTGCGGCTGCACGCCGGCCATGGAGACCTGGGTGCTGCAGCAGCTGCGGCCCCTGGCCCTGCTGGAGAACCTGAGGTTTTTCTGATGGGTGTGTCCGGAGACATCTTCGCCGAGGCCCTGGGCCACGCCTCGCGCCTGCTGTCCAAGGCCAGCCGCCAGCGCATGCGGCCCGTGCGGGGCATGGACCCGGCCGAGCTGACCGCCGCCCTGCCCGCGCGGGTCGGCCTGTACGTGCACGTGCCGTTCTGCCAGCAGATCTGCACCTTCTGCCCCTACAACAAGGAGCTGTTCGACGGCGACCTCTCCCGGCGCTTCGCCGATGCAGCCCGCCGGGAGCTGGCCCTGCTGGCCCCCTCGCTGCGGCAGCGCGAGGTGCCGTCGGTCTACATCGGCGGCGGCACCCCCACCCTGCTGCCCGACCTCATCGAGGAGGTCTGCGCCCTGGCCCACGAGATCGGCGCCGGCGGCGAGATCGGCGTGGAGGTGCTGCCGACCCACGCCCGGCCGGCCCTGCTGCGCCGGCTGCGGGGTCTCGGCGTGACGCACCTCAGCCTCGGCGTACAGTCCTTTGACGACGCGGTGCTGTCGTTCCTCGGCCGGGCCCACGACGCCCGGGAGGCGCGCCGGGCCGTGGACGCCGCGCTGGCCGCGGGGTTCGACTGCGTGGACGTGGACCTGGTCTTCGACGTGGCCGGCTTCGGCGAGCACGGCGTGGTGCGCGACGCCGAGCTGCTCTTTTCGCTGGGCGCGGGGCAGCTGTCGGTCTACCCGATGATGCGCTTCGCCTACACCCCCGTGGGACAGCGGCGCGAGCACGACGAGGCCGCGGAGAAGAGGGCGCTGCGGGCCATCGAGCGGGCCGGCCGGCGGCGCGGCTACACCCGCACCTCGGTCTGGACCTACAACCGCGACCCGGCCAGCCGCTACACCTCGATCACCCGGGAGCACTACGTCGGCGCGGGCCCCAGCGGGTCCAGCTTCCTCGACGGCACCTTCACGATCAACACCTTCGACACCCGCGCCTACGTGGAGCTTTTGCGCCAGCGGCTGCTGCCGGTGGTCATGCGCTCGGACATGGGCGGCCGCGCGGCCCAGGCCTACTACCTCTTTTGGCGCTTCTACGAGGGGAGCGTGCAGCGGCGGCGCTTCGCCGAGCTGTTCGGCGCGCCGGTGGAGCGCAACTTCGCCCCCCTGCTCGGCCTGCTCGGCGCGGCGGGCGCGCTGCGAGCGCGTGGCGACGCCTACCTGCTCACCGACCGCGGCTTCGACCTCTTCCACACCGTGGAGCGCTGGGTGACCTACAACTTCATCGAGCCGACCTGGGCCGCCTGCCGGACAGCGCCCTTCCCCAAAGAGCTGCGACTGTAGCTGCGCCCCGAGTGTTCGCGCCCCGTGACGGAACGCGGCGTCGGGGGTATAATCGAACCGAGAGTAGTTGGAGACGGAGAATGCCTTGTTTACGGAGGGAAAAATGACGAACCATAACAATAGAGTTCGATGGAGGGTGCTGGCGGTGGTGTGCCTGCTGGTGGCCGCGGCCTGCAGCGACGACGACACGCCGCCCGCCGGCAAGGACGGCTCGGTGGCGGACATCAACCCCTGTGCCCTCGGCTCCACGCTCTGCGCGGGCAAGTGCGTCAACACCAACGCCGACCACAATCACTGTGGCAAGTGCGGCGGGCAGTGCAAGTCGGGCGAGGTCTGCTCCAGCGGCTCCTGCCTGGTCTCCTGCCAAAAGGGGCTCACCGAGTGCAGCGGCGCCTGCGTCAACCTCGACACCGACGTGCACAACTGCGGGCAGTGCGCCGGGGCGTGCAAGTCGGGCGAGGTCTGCTCCAAGGGCAAGTGCACGTTGTCGTGCCAAAAGGGGCTCGCCAACTGCGGCGGATCCTGCGTCAACCTGCAGTCCGACGCGGCCAACTGCGGCAAGTGCACCGACGCGTGCAAGGGCGGCGAGGTCTGCGCCGCCGGCGCCTGCAAGCTCACCTGCCAGAAGACGCACACCAACTGCAGCGGATCGTGCGTCAACGTGCAGACCGACTTTTACAACTGCGGCAAGTGCGCCGGGCAGTGCAAGCCGGGCGAGGTCTGCTCCGCGGGCAAGTGCCAGGTCTCCTGCCAAAAGGGCCTCACCGACTGCAGCGGCTCCTGCGTCAACCAGCAGACCGACCACGCCAACTGCGGCAAGTGCGACAGCAAGTGCAAGGCCGGCGAGGTCTGCTCCGCGGGCAAGTGCCAGGTCTCCTGCCAAAAGGGGCTCACCGACTGCAGCGGATCCTGCGTCAACCAGCAGACCGACTACCACAACTGCGGCAAGTGCGGCGCCAAGTGCAAGGCCAGCGAGGTCTGCTCAACGGGCAAGTGCACCCTCTCCTGCCAGAAGGGCCTCACCAACTGCAGCGGCTCCTGCACCAACCTGCAGACCAACTACGCCAACTGCGGCACGTGCGGCAGCAAGTGCAAGGCCGGCGAGGTCTGCTCCGCGGGCAAGTGTCAGGTGTTCTGCAAGAGCGGCCTGAACAACTGCAGCGGCTCCTGCGTCGACCTGCAGACCGACTATTACAACTGCGGCACCTGCGGCAGCCAGTGCATCTTCGGGCAGCTCTGCAGCGCGGGTAAGTGCAAGGTCACGTGCCAGCTGGGGATGTCCGATTGCAGCGGCACCTGCGTCAACCTCAAGACCGACCCGGCCAACTGCGGTACGTGCAACAAGACCTGCCTCGCCGGGCAGACCTGCGCCAAGGGCGTGTGCAAGCTCTCCTGCCAGCAGGGGCTCACCGAGTGCAGCGGCACCTGCGTCAACCTCAAGAGCGACAACAAAAACTGCGGCAAGTGCAGCGCCCCCTGCTCGCCGGGGCAGCTCTGCAGCGGCGGCGGCTGCGCGCTCACCTGCCGGACGGGTCTGACCGTCTGCAACAGCGCCTGCGTCAACATGTCGTCCGATCCGCTCAACTGCGGCATGTGCGGCTCGCAGTGCAAGGTGGGGCAGGCGTGCAAGGCGGGCAAGTGCGTGCTCTCGTGCCAGCAGGGGCTCACCGACTGCTCCGGCACCTGCAGCAACCTGAAGACCGACTACCACAACTGCGGTAAGTGCAACAACAAGTGCTGGCCGGGCGAGGTGTGCAAGGCGGGCAAGTGCGAGGTGTCGTGCCAGCAGGGCCTGGACAACTGCGCCGGCAGCTGCGTCAACCTCACCACCGACATCTTCAACTGCGGCACATGCAAAAACGTCTGCGCCGCCGGCCACATCTGCACCAAGGGCAAGTGCGTGCTGTCCTGCCAAAAGGGGCTCACCGACTGCAAGGGCACCTGCACCAACCTGCAGACCGACCTCTCCAACTGCGGCATCTGCGGCGTGCCCTGCCTCTCAGGGCAGCTGTGCAAGGCGGGCAAGTGCACCACGCCGTGCAACGGCACGCTCTGCAGCGGCACCTGCGTGGACCTGACCCAGAACACGGAAAACTGCGGCGCCTGCGGCAACAAGTGCAAGCAGGGCGAGGTCTGCACTAAGGGCAAGTGCAAGGTGATCTCCTCCTGCCTCAAGCTGCTGGCCAGCCAGCCCCACACGCCGAGCGGCGCCTACTTCATCAAGCCGTCGAGCACCGCGCCGGCGTTCCAGGTCTACTGCGACATGACCACCAACGGTGGCGGGTGGATCCTGATCGCCAAGCTCGGCGGGAGCTTCCCGCCCTGGTCCAAGGGCCCCTTCACCAGCGACCGCAGCGCCAGCGAGCTGGTCAAGGGCACGGCGCCGGGCAACCAGACCTTCGCCCACTGGAACATGTCGCGCTTCGACTCCTTCGGCAGCAACTGGACCATCCGCAGCCAGGTGGACTCCAAAAACGACGGCACCCACTACCAGTACACCTTCTTCCGGCCCAAGTCCGGCGCCACGGTGCTGCCGAGCACGGCGGGCAAGAACTGGCTCAGCACGTCCACCGCCAGCAACCTGCTGCACCTGACCATGTCCAGCACCACGGGCAAGTCCAACACCACCTGGACGCAGGTGCAAAAGTGGGACGTCTGCTGCGGCCACACCTTCATGATGTTCGGCTACCGTCTCAGTAAGTACGGCTCCGGCACCCACTGCCTCAGCGCCAGCGGGCAGACCGCCCTCTGCCATAGGCCGTCGGGGGGCATCGCCAACGAAAACAGCCCGGGCGTGTCGGGCAGCTACACCGCGGCCTTCGGCCTACAGGACGGCATCAGCCACGCCCACGGGCGGCGGGCCTACTACTGGATCAAGGACATCAACCTCAGCGGGACGCCCTAGGCGAGGCCGTGGGCCATGGGCCCCGGCGTCGCAGGTCGTAGGTAGCCATGTCCCGGGTCGTCTTTTTGCAGCTGCTGCCGATCCCGCGGCCGGCGGTGATGCAGCTGGCGGCGGTGCTGCGGTGCGCGGGTCACGGCTGCGACGTGGTGGTGGCGTCCGAGGAGCGCGACGCGGCGGCGGCCGCGCGGCGGCTGCGCCCGGATCTTTTGGCCCTCTCCTGCATGACCGGTGAGCACGCGCCGGCCCTGGCGCTGGCCGCCCGGGCCCGGGCGACGCTGCCCGGGGTGCCGGTGATCATGGGCGGGCCCCACCCCACCTGCTGCCCCGACGTGGCGCTGCACCCCGCCCTGGACGCGGCCTGCCGGGGCGAGGGGGAGGAGGCGCTGCTGGACGTGGCCCGGGCCGTGGACCGCGGCGACGCTCTGGACGACATCCCGAACCTGGTGCTGGGCCGGGGCGGGCGCCTGCGGCAGAACCCGCTGCGGCCGCTGGTGGCGGAGCTCGACAGCCTGCCGCCGCCGCATCACCGGCTCTACGCGCGCTACCGCCACCTGGGCCTGTCGATGCACAACCCGATGGTGCTCACCGGCCGCGGCTGCCCGTACGACTGCACCTTCTGCTGCAACCACCACCAGCGACAGCTCTACGGGGTCACCGCGGCGGAGCACGTGCGCCGGCGCTCGCCCGAGGGGGTGCTGGCCGAGCTGGCCGACCTCACGGCCACCCACCCGGTGCGGGTGGTGGAGATAATCGACGACACCTTCACCCTGCAGCGGCCGTGGCTGCGGCGCTTCCTGCCGGAGTATGCTCGCCGCGTGGGGCTGCCCTTCGCCTGCGACGTGCGCGCCGACACCCTGGACGAGGAGGTGGTGGCGCTGCTGGGCGACGCGGGCTGCGCGGCTGTACGCATGAGCGTGGAGTCGGGCGACGACCGCCTGCGGCAGGAGGTGCTCGGCAAGCGGCTCTCGCGCCGCACGCTGAAGCGGGCCGCGCGGCTGGTCAAGGCGCGGGGCATCCGCCTGCTGACCTACAACATGGTGGGCGCGCCGGGGGAGACCCTGGACATGGCCCTGCAGACCCTCGCGTTGAATCGAAAGCTGCGCCCGGACTACGCCTGGTGCGCGCTGCTGCAGCCCTACCCCGGCACGCGCGTGCGGCGGCTGGCCGAGGAGCAGGGGTTGCTGCGCCCTGCCGCGGGCGACGACGTCCAGCTGCCGCAGACGGTGTTCTCATACGCTCCCGTCGGCGGACCGGACCGCCCGGCGCTGGAGAGCCTGCAGCGGCTGTTCCACCTGCTGGTCCGGGCGCCGGTGCCGATGCCGGTGGTGCGGCGGCTGCTGCGGCGCAGGCCGGGCGCGCTGCACGACCTCGTCTTCAAGCTGTCCTACGCCTCCTACCTGCGTGACATCGAGGGCATGCCCCTGGCCGACCTGCTGCGCGCCGGGCTCAGCGCCCATGACAGCTTCGTCAGCAGGCGGGAGGACGGCCCGTAGCGCGTCGTTTTTCGCCCCGCGCCTTGGGCCTGGCCTGGCGAAATCAAATGGACGCTTCTTGCCCCTCGGGACACCTCAAGGGGAGCCCTTGCTGAAGTCCACGCTCAGCACCTCGTGGAAGAAGCGGCGCAGGTTCTGGCGGATCTCATCGATGTCCAGGCCGGCGTCGAAGGAAAGCTGCAGGGCCACGCCATCCATCAGGGAGTAGAAGAGGAAGAAGAGCCAGCGCTGCTCGGCGTTGTCCACGTAGCCCTCGCGCACCCCGGCCTCGATGAGCGCCTCGCAGGCGGCGCGGTAGCGACCATAGGAGTCGCGGATGGTGGTCGCGGCCTCGTCGTTGAGCTTGGCGAAGGACCACACCTCGGTGAGGAAGCGGAAGCGCGCCTCCAGCTCGGCCCGGGAGGGAAGGGCCGCGTGGATCAGCGTGTCGAAGCGTTGCTCCACCGGCTCGTCCTTGAGGAGCACGGCCTCGAGGTCCTGGAGTTGATGGTTGAGGAAGAACTGGATCGTCTCGACGATGAGGGCTTCCTTGCCCTTGAAGTAGTAGTTCACCAGCCCCTTGCTCAGGCCTGACTCGGCGGCCACCTGGTCCAGGGTCATGCTCTGGTGGGTGGTCTGAGCCAGAAGGCGGAACACAGCGAGGATGATCTGCTGCTTGCGGCGCTGCTCCAGCTCGGGATCTTTCTTCTTGGCCATGGCTATCTATGATCTATAGACTAAAATAAACTGACTGGACAGATTATTTATTATTGACAGGAAACAGGGCCGATCTGCTCCAACCTGCGTATCTACAACTACTGAACTGTGGGGGCAGCCGCGGGCCGTGGTGTCAGCCGCGCCACCGTGGCAGCGCCCTCACAGGGCCGGGAGTGGAAGTCTCCCTCCAGCCAGCCGAGGCGGTCTCCCCCGCGGCGGTGATCGGCGTAGAAGGACAGGATCAGGTGGCCGGACAGTGAAGACGGGACCTGGCCGGCGGAGGCGCCTCGGGCCAGGCGCGACACCGCCGCCCGCGCGGCGGGGCTGAGCAGCATGGTGCCCTTGCCCCAGAAGGAGCGGCCTTGGGCCTTGAACACCACGTCGGTGACCTCGGCACGAGCGGGGTCGGAGGAGGCGAGGTCCAGGGCCACGGTCAGCGCGCTGGCTGCCTGCCCGGAGGGTGGGCCAGCGCATGCCGCGGCGCTGGTGAGCACCAGCTTCAGCTGGGCCCGGCTGCCAGGGGCCGCCACGAGCGAGTGATGGTGTGCGTGGTTCAGCACCAGGCGGCGGTCCGCCATGGACCCATCCAGCAGCGTCGGGTTCCGCGATGAGCAACCACTGGTGGCCAGTGTGAAAATGGCGACGATAAATGTCAGACGCATGTGATCCTCCAGGGATCTGATACAACCCATGCCCTACTCCAGTCTGTTGGCCGAGCACCGAGATCCGTTCACTATGCGCCACTTTTTCCACATGGCCACCCGAGTTTCGGGGACGGTGCTGTTATGTTGGTATTTTTGGGGCGGTGCTGTTATTTTTGTTTCACCAAGGGGGCGTCGGGAATGTTGCGCCGCAACACGGGGACGGTGCTGTTATGTTGCTATTTCCGGTCCGCGGTTCCTGCGGAACCCTTGGGGGGTAAAGCCGGACATCAGGGCGGTGCTGTTATTTTTACTCCATCCCGGACCGAGAAGAACAAGCCGTTCCAAATCTCAGGTCCTCCGGCCGGCAAGTCGAGATCCAAAAACCAGCCGGCTCCCTGGCTAGCTGGCTAGCCGGTTGCAGGATCGCATCACACGCACTTGGCTGATATTATACAAAATTAAAGAATACCCCTTCTGTGGCATGCGGATTGCTGTTGGTGGAAGCATGGGAACGCTTGACATGGGAGCACAGGTCATGACCCGAGGAAGCAGGTACGGCAAGATTGCGGCGGTTGTGGGTCTTGGGGCTGATCCTCGGGATCAGCGGGGAGAGTCGGGCTCAGCGGAACGCCTCGGTGCCCATGGCGAGACAGGCCACGGCCAAGCCGCGCCTGGCGTTGAGGGTTTTCCCATCCCGGTTGCGCCCACACGGAAAGGCGTCGACCACGGTGACCCGGCCCACGGCTCGGTTGAGCGCAACCCGGGTGGTGGCGGTGGAGCGGTTGGCCAGCCGGCAGCTCAAGCTGGCCGAGGGCATGGTCCGGCGGGCCTACGCTCCTGGCGTGTCGTCCGGCAAGCGGGCGGAGCTGCTGGCCCGCGCGCGCAAGGGTTTCCACCGCTGGGAGACCCAGGTCAAGGGTCTGATCAAGGCTCGCGCGTTCTCCAGCCCCGTGTATCAAGAGTGGGTCAAAAAGACCTGGGAGGCGGACCTGGTGCAGAGCCACGCCGCCGTGGCGCACCGGCACCCGGGCGTTGTTCCGGCTCGCGCCCCCGAGGGCAGCGGCAAGGTGGGCACCATGGGCGCCATGCTCCAGCAGCTTCACCGGCTCCCGGCCAGGAAGCTGCGGACCGCGGTTAACAAGGCCTGGAAGGGGCTCTATGGCGGAGCGCGCCTGCGCGGCGAGCAGAACTTGATGCGGCGTAATCCGCTGGCGCTGCTGCCGCACCAGCTCGAGGGCGTCAAGGCCGAGAAGGCCCAGACCGTGGCCTACAGGCCCAAGCGGAACATCCTCTCCCCGCGGACCTGGCGTCCGCGCACCTATCAGATCCGCACCGACATCGCCTTCGTCTGGGCTCCGGGCGTGGCGCGCACCTATACCGAGTTCGAGACGCAGAAGCGGACCCTGTTGGAAAACGGCGTGCTGGCGCTGCACGCCAAGACCGGCTCCTGGAAGAACCCCTTCGCCAACGCCTACGACCTGGCCGCGGCGGTGAACCAGGCGCGTAAGGCCACGGGCAACCCCAACGTAAAGGTGGTGCTTGTGGGCTACAGCCAGGGCAACAGCAACACGTACGCCTTCATGCAGGCCACCGGGCGCAACGCCAAGGAGCGGGCGATGTTTGCCGAGCTGCGCAAGAACGTGGTGCACGTGCACGACCTCAACAGCGCAGCCCGGGGCACACCGGTGGCCAACCTGGGCGTGGAGATGGTCAAGATCCTCACCGGCCGCGGCGGCCAGCTCAAGGACGCCGACGCCACGCTCAAGCGGGCCGGCCAGTTCTTCGACGTGCGCTCCAACCGCGTCAAGCGCACGGTGGCCGCCTGGGTCATGAAGAATAAGGGGATCATCGGGCGAGGGCTGCGCAAGCTGGCGGGTCGGGCCGGCGGCAAGGGGCCCATCGCGCGGGTGCGGCGCAAGATGTCGGACTCGATCCACAACGCCCTGGTCGGCAGCCTGGAGTCGCTCACCACCAAGCGGGGCCAGGAACTGATGACCAACCGCCGCCTGCAGCGCACGATGGCTCAGCTGCCGGTGATCAACACCGTGGGCACGGTGCCCAAGTCGCGCCCCGAGCTGGTGCCCTCCGAGGAGCCCCTGGACCAGCGCCCGGGCTGGAAGTACCTGCTCAACAAGGGCCTGACCAACGACTACCAGGTGCCGGAAAAGTTCCAGCGCCTCAACCCGGTGCTCAAAACAGCGGTGGACCTGCCGACCCAGGCCATCGGCCACTGGGGAATCACCGGCGTGCCGATCAAGGGCGTGCACGGCCGCAGCCACTACAGCCAGTTCTCTCCTGAAGTTCACACCCTGAATATGTGGAAGATGGTCCAGCGTATGGGCCTGGCCGAATAAGCGCTGCCCTGCCCTCCCCTGACCGTTCCACTGCTCTTTCCCCCTTTCTTCCAGGTGTTTCCATTTAATAACAGCACCGCCCCATTTAAATAACAGCACCGCCCGGAAAATACCAACATAACAGCACCGTCCCCGTGTTGCTGCGCAACATAACCCGACGAGGTGGTGCTGGCCGTGCGCGAGGTGGGCGAACGCCTGCACCGGGACTACCGCGAGACCGCCGGCGGCGGCCTGGCCCGCACCCGTGACGGCAAGCGCGCCATGCGCCGCCTGGCCGGCAAGCAGGGCCGCGTCTTCGGCGACGAGGATTAGTACGGCGAGGTTCGAAACCGGCGCACCAGCAGCAATAACAGCAGCGGCAGCAGCACCCACGCGCTGGGCGGCCCCCCGGCGGCCTGACAGGAGCAGCCCACGGGCTCGGGCTTGGTGGGCGGGATGTAGGAGTCGGGCTTCACCACGGATCGGTCCCAGGCGCGCCAGTCCGCGCTCTGATCGGGGCTGACCACGTCGGGCAGTTGGCTGTCGGGGGCGGCGACGTCCACCGCTGGCAGATCCGGCAGCAGGTCCGGGCCGAGCTTGGTCCCGTCGGGGCCGGCGCTGTCCGGCGCGACGGCGTCCGGCTGGGACAGGTCGGAGCCAGCGCTGTCCGCGGCCTGGTCTGGCTTTTTGGCCTGGTCCTGTTTCTTGGCCTGGTCCGGCGGCGGCAGGTCCTTGACCGGGGGCGCGTCATGGCCCGCGTCCAGCGACTGCAGGTCGGCGGACGCCGCGTCCGGCTTGGGCACCGAGACGTCCACGCCCTTGGGTTTGCACAGGCCGCCGACGATGCAGAGGCCGCCGGGGCAGGTCGTGCCCACGGGCAAAAAGCCGTTGGCCGGGCAGGCGCCGCTTGTGCCGTCGCAGACCTCGGTCTGGTCGCAGACCCCCTTGGCCGGCCGGCAGGGGTAGCCCTTCTTCACCAGGCCGCAGGTGCCGTCCTTGGCCGCCCCCGCCGCCACGCTGCAGGCCACGCAGTCGCCGCCCTTGCCGCCGCCGCAGGCCGTGTCGCAGCAAAAGCCGTCCACGCAGAAGCCGCTCTTGCACTGGCCCCCGCCGGTGCACTTGAGGCCCTGGGCCTTCCAGGTGATCAGCCGCCCGCGGATGCGCGTGGCGCCGTAGGTGGTGGAAGGATCGAAGCGGTGGTAGGCCACGAGGAACTGGTGCTTGGCCCCCGCCGCCAGCGCCGGCTCGCGGGAGTAGCTGCCGGCCACGAGGAATCCCTTGGCGTCGAGCACCTTGCCCGCCGCGTCCACCAGGGCGCCGCGCACCTGGGGCTCCTTGGCCGTGTTGGCGTCCTGCCAGGTCACAAGCTGGAGGATGCCGTCGAAGCTCACCGCCGGCCGCTGCTGATTCCCCGAGAGCTTGGCCACGGCGACGCCCGCCTTGTCCTGGACCACGCCGGCCCCCGTGACCCGGGCGCCGTAGATGTCCCGGTCCGCGCCTCGGGTGTCCTCCCAGGCCACGAAGAAGCCGCCGGCGCCCTTGCTCACCGCGGGCCGCTCCTGCTTGCCCGCCGCCACCGACAGCGACAGCGGCGTGGCGTCCAGCACCTTGCCCGCGCTGTCCACCCGCGCGCCGCGGATGTCGTTGTTGCCCGCGCCGCGGTCCTGCCACGCCACCAGGTAGCGCACGCCGTCGTGAGCCACGGCGGGGTAGCGCTGCATGGCGGTGGCCTTGGCCACGGCGAAGCCCGCCGGGTCGAGCACCTTGCCCGCGGCGTCCACCCGCGCGCCGTAGATGTCGTAAGTGCTGCCGGCGCGGCGGTCCTGCCAGACCACCAAAAAACCGGTGCCGTCGTGGGCCACCGCCGGCGCCGACCGCTCCGCCGCCCCGCTGGAGATGGGGACGCCGGCAGGGTCCAGCACCACACCCGCAGCCGAGATGCGCGCGCCGTAAACGTCCAGGCCGTTGGCCGCCTTGCGCCCGTCCTGCCACACGACCAGGTACTGCCCGCCGCCGAAGGCCACGGCCGGCTCCTTCTGGTCGTCCATCGCCATGGTGATCTGAATGCCCGTCGGGTCGAGCACCTTGCCCGCCGCCGAGAGCCGCACGCCGAACAGATCGATCTGGCTGATGGGGCTGGTGGCCACGTTGCGGCGGTCCTGCCAGACCACCAGGTACTGGCCGCTGCCGGCGCCCACGGCGGCCACGGTCTGGCGGTTGGCCGTGGTGGAGATCGGGATCCCCTTGGGGTCCACCACCGCCCCGGCTGGCGACACGCGCGCGCCGTAGATCGAGTAGGAGTTGCCGTCGCGCAGGTCCTCCCAGACCACCAGGCTGTTGTTCTTCCCCTGGGCCACCGACGGCTTGATCTGGTTGTTCTGCGCCCCCGAGATGGTGGGCGCGGCCAACACCTTGGCGCCCTTGACCTTGGCCCCGTTGATGTTGTTGAAGCTGCTTGCCTGGCGATCCTGCCACACCGTGAGGAAGCCGCCGAAGTGCGGCGCCACCACCGGAAACTCCTGCTCCTTGGGTGCCGTGGACACGGCGAAGCCGGACGGGTCCTGCACCACCCCCGCGCTGCTGACCCGGGTGCCGAAGATGTCCTCGCCGGCGTTGTGCCGCAGGTCCTGCCAGACCAAGAGGAACCCGGCGCCGTCGTGGGCCGCCCAGGGGTAGCCCCGGTTGGCCACCGTGGTGCACAGCGGCGCGCCGTTCAAGGTGGTCACCGTGCCCGTGGCGCTGACCAGCGTGCCGAGGATGTTGTTGTTCTTGTAGTGGCTGTTGGTCCAGGCCACCAAAAAGCCGCTCGGCCCGCCCGCCACCGTGGGGTGCTTGGTGTGGTTGGTCGCGGTGGCGATGCCGAAACCGTTTTTGTCCAGCACATTGCCCGCGGCGTCCAGGCGCGCGCCCATGATGTCGAAGTTGGTGATGCTGCGCTGGTCCTCCCAGACCACCAGGGTCTTGCCACCATAATGCGCCGCCACGGGCCGGTGCTGCCCCTGGCTGGCGGTGCAGATGGCGATGCCGCTTTGGTCCAGCACGGTGCCGGCGGGGGTCACCCGCGCGCCGTAGATGTCAAAGTCCTTGCCGCCGCGGAAGTCCTCCCAGACCACCAGGTAGTTGACGCCGTCGAAGCTGACGTGGGGGCGGTCCTTGCTGCCCGGTGTGGTGGCCACGGAGATGCCGTAGGGATCGAGCACCTTGCCCGCGCTGTCCACGCGGGTGGCGTAGACGTCGTTGCGCATGCCGCGGCGGAAGTCCTTCCAGACCACCATGAAGTTTTTGCCGTCGAAGGCCACGGTGGCGTAGCCCTGGTTGATGCCGCCGGGGCCGAGCAGCGGCTTGTCCATGCCGGTCTCCGGGCCCAAAAACGGCGTCGCCGAGGAGAGCGGCCGGGCCGCGGTGGTCACGATGGGCCGTTGCGGTCGCTCGTCGCAGGCGGCCAGCGTGCCGACCAGAATCCAGCATAAATATAGTTGGCGATGCATCTGCTCCATTTTAACTCAAAAAGCCGCGGCTTGAGCAGGCGACCAAGCTGATGTAGTTTTTGTCCCTCTTTCACAATGGAGTGACCGATGATCGCTATCCGACGTTTGGGGAAGCTCGCCCTGCTGCTGGGCGCCCTCTGCCTGCTCGCCCTGAGCCCCTCGCTCGCTGACGCCCAGAAGCGCCCCGCGGGCAAAAAGCTCAAGGAAGGCCCTTTCAACGAGGGGCTCACACCGCCGCCCAAGACCCTGGACCGCTCCACGCCGCGACGCGCGTGGACCTCGCTGCTCAAGGCCTGCCGCAGCCGCCAGTGGGGGGTGGCGATGCACGTGCTCGACCTCGGCGGCACCAACGCCAAGGATCGTAGGGACGAGGGCCTGCTGGCTGCCAGCAGCCTCTGCGGTGTGCTGGAGAAGACCGGCAACATGGAGATGCCGGCTCAACTCCACCCCAAGGCGGAGCAGCTGGACGACACCCCCGAGGGCCCCCTGGGCGCCCAGGGCCCGAAGAACTACGTGGTGGTGCTGGCCTTCGAGCACAAGAACCTCAGCGGCATAAACGAGGTCTGGATTCGCCGGGTGCACGACACCACGCCCGCGGTCAAGGCGCCCGCACCGGAGAAGAAGCCCGAGGGCAAGGACGAGCCCAAGGCCGCCCCGGTGGTGAAGACCTCCGGCGCCTACCTCTGGGTGGTGACGCGCTTTTCGATCTCCCGCATCACCTACTGGTACAAGAGCATCGTCAAGGGCCAGAAGATCGTCCTGCCCAGGGTCGCGGACATCAACAAGGGCCTGGGCGCGCCGCCCGATGGCCTCAATCTCTACTCGCCGCAAGACGCCACCAAGGCCTTCGCCAAGCTGTGCAAGGCCGGCGACTACGACAACGCGGCCCGGCTGATGGACCTGTCGGCGATCAAGGGGGACAAACAGGCCAAGCAGGGGCGTCGGCTGGCCCGCCGCCTGGCCATGGTGCTCAAGCGGCTCCGCCCCCAGGGCTTTGACGACCTGAGCAACGAGGACATGGGCTCCCGCGAGTCGGGGGTGCGCGGCGACCGGGAGGTGGTGGCGCGTACCACCATCGACAAGAAGGAGCTGCAGGTCCGCCTGGGGCAGTACCAGCACAAGGGCGACCGCGCCGTCTGGCTCTTCACCCAGGGCACCGTGGCCTCCGTCGACCTGCTCTACAACGAGCTGGGCTACGGCTGGGCTGGCGACTACCTGCCGGCCATGTTCTTCGAAAAGCAGCTGTGGGAGATCCAGATGTGGCAGTGGATCGGCATCCTGATGGCGCTGATCATCGCCGTGGTCCTCGGCTACTTCTTATCCTACGTTACGCGCAAGCTGCTCCGCCGCCTGGCCGCGTACACCAAGTGGGAATGGGACGACGAGGTGGTGGCCTGCATGCGCGGACCGCTGGTGATGACCTACATCGTCGTCGTCTTCGTGGCGCTGATGCCGTTCCTCGCCCTGGCCGACGGGCCGCGCAAGTTCCTGATGACCACGGGCAAGCTGGCGGTCATCGTGGCCGTGGGCTGGTTCCTCATCCGCCTGGTGGACGTGGCCGCCGAGACCATCCTCCGCTGGTTCAAGGATCGGGACGACGACATGGGCATCGCCATGGTCCCGGTGGCGCGCAAGATCCTCAAGACCTTCATCGTCGCCGTGATCCTGATCATGGGCCTGCAGAACATGGGCGTAAACGTCGCCGGCCTGCTGGCCACCCTCGGCATCGGCGGCCTGGCCATGGCCATGGCGGCCAAGAGCACGTTGGAGAACCTGCTCGCCGGCATCACCATCGCCTTCGATCGCCCGTTCAAGATGGGCGACTTCATCAAGGTCGGCAGCATCTCCGGCACCGTGGAGGACCTCGGCCTGCGCTCCACCCGCCTGCGCACCTCCGAGCGCACCGTGGTGACCATCCCCAACAGCAAGATCGTGGACGACAAGGTGGAGAACTTCGCCGTGCGCGACAAGCTGCGCATCCTCACCACCTTCGGCGTGCAGTACGACACCAGCCTCGAGCAGGTGCTCTACATCATCGACGAGTTCAAGCGCTACCTCGTGGAGCAGCCCGCGGTGCTCAACGGCTTCCGCGTGCGCTTCGTCGGCTACAACGCCTCGTCCATGGACATCGAGGTGCTGGCCTACATCGACAGCACCGACTTCACCGAGTTCTCCGGCATCCGCGAGGAGCTATACATGGGGCTGGGCAAGATCGTGGCCGCCTCCGGCTCCGAGATGGCCTTCCCCTCCCAGACCCTCTACCTCGGCAAGGACTCCCACGCCGACACGGACAAAGCCGGCGCCGCCGCGGACAAGGTGGCCCAGCGCAAGGAGGCCGGCGAGCTGTGGATCCCCGACATCCCGGACGAGGTGATGTCGGATCGGCAAGGGCTGACGGAGGAGGAGGACGGGGAATAGGGAGCTACTTGTTCTCCGCTTCTTCACGCTGCGACTTCACCGTAATCGTCTCCAGCCCACGCGCGTTGGGCCCGGTCTCGGTGCGGCGCAGGAGCAGCGCGAAGAGCATGCCGAGGATGCCCAGCACGGAGAACATCCACATCCCGGCCGCGTAGCCACCCGGGGTCTTGGGGCCGGCCTTCATCACGGTGTTGGACCAGCCGATGAGCTTGTTGAAGCCGGCCAGGCCGATGTTCTGGATCATGGTCATCAGCCCCAGGGCGGTGCCCAGCTTGGACTGGTCCACCAGGTAGGCCACCGACGGCCACATCACCGCGGGGATCAGCGAAAAGGCGATGCCCATGATGGCCATGGGGAAGATCAACCCGCTCTTGGGCAGGGTCATGATGCCGAGGGAGATGTCCCCGGTCGAGGGCATGGGCAGGTAGGCCATGACCAGAAAGACCGGGATGATCAGCGCCGAGCCGACCATCATGAACAGCGACCGCTTGCCCACGCGGTCCACCAGGTAGCCGAACAGCGGGGTGAAGATCATGGCGAAGAAGGTGAGCATGCTCGACAGCCCGCCGCCGCCCTCACGGGAGACGCCGTGCACGTCCTGGAAGAACTTCACGGCGAAAGTCTGGAAGGGGAACATGGCGCTGTAGAAGGTCACGCACAGGGCCACCACCCACCAGAAGGAGAGGCCGAAGCGGAAGATGTCCCGAAAGACCACCTTGTCCGGCTCGTCGGCCTCGCCCAGCGAGTAGATCTTTTCGGCGCGGATCTCCATGACGGAGTAGGCCAGAGCGCCCACGATGCACAGCAGGCCGATGCCTGTGGAGATAAACAACGGGTACTGCCAGTCGCTGTAGGCCGGCTGAGCCCAGGTGGGGGAGTTGAGGGCCGCGAAGCTGCCGAGGCGCGCCACGGTGAGGTTGAGCCCGAAGGCCAGGGACAGCTCCTTGCCGCGGAACCACTTGGCCAGGGCCGCGGTCACCGCCACGATGAGGGTCTCGGCGCCGAGGCCGAAGATCAGCCGCCCTGTGGCCATGGAGTAGAAGTTACCCGCGAGGCAGGTCACCAGGGCGCCGGCGAAGCAGAGGGTGCCGAAGATGATGGTCGCCTTGCGCGTGCCGATGCGGTCGATGAGCAGGCCGCCGAGGACCACCATGAAGATGTTGGGCAGCGAGTAGATGGCGTTGAGGGTGCCGATCTGATCATCGGAGAAGCCCAGCTTATCGCGCAGCAGGTCGGCCAGAGGCGAGATCGCGTCGTAGACGTAATAGTTGCCGGCCATGGCCAGGCTGGCCACTATCAGCACGGTCCAGCGGTAGTAGGGGGGCGGCGGCGGCAGGCCCGCGCCGGCTTTCTCTTTGTCGCTCATGGGCCCAGTCTACTACCAGTCGCCCAAAAACTGCACCTCGAACTCCATGGTGTGGCCGGTGCCGGCGGCCACTGTGTCGCGCAGGTGGTCCATCACGGCGCGCAGCTCGCCGGCGCTGGCCTGGCCGGTGTTGAAGACGAAGTTGCCGTGGTGCGGCGAGACCATGGCGTCGCCGCGGTTGTACCCCTTGAGGCCGCAGCGGTCGATGAGCACCCCCGAGGGGACTCCCACGTCGTGGTCGTTTTTGAACACGCAGCCGCATGAGGGGAAGTCCAGTTCGTGGCGCTGCCGGCGCGACGTTTCGATGTGGTCCATGCGCGCCTGGATCGCGGCCGGGTCGCCGGGGGCCAAGGCCAGGGTCACCTCGGCGATGATCTCGCCGCTGCTCTAGAAGGGCGAGCGCTTGTAGGCGAACAGCTCCGGTCGCAGGCGCGGCCGGTGGACGCCGCCGCCCGCTGTGAGGGTCACGGCCCGGGTCAGCACGCCGGAGACCTCGCCCTCGTAGGCCCGGGCGTTCATGTAGCAGGCGCCGCCGATGCTGCCGGGCAGGCAGGTGAGGAACTCGGCGCCGGTGAGCCCGGCCGAGCGCGCGGCCTCGGCCACCGCGTGGCTCTGCACCCCGGCGCCGGCGTGCACGTCATGGCCCTCCACCTTCAACGTGGTCAGCGCCGCGGTGAGCAGCACTGCGCCGCGCACGCCCCGGTCGCTGACCAGCACGTTGGTCCCGCCGCCGAGCACCGTCACCGGGCAGCCGCGCCGCCGAAGCAGCGCCAGGGCGGCGGCCGCGCCGGCGGCGTCCTCGGGGAAGAGCGCCAGGTCCGCCGGCCCGCCCGCGGCGTAGTGGGTGTGCCCCGCCAGGGGCAGGTCCAGCTCCACGGCGCCGCTCATCAGGCCGCGCAGCTCGTCGGCCAGGCTGGCCAGCGCCGCGTCGGCCATCAACCGACCCGCGAGCCGGGGTTGACGATGCGCTGGGCCAACAGGTCCATGCGCGAGGCGATGAGGTCTCGCAGCTCCTTGGCCATGTTGGCGTCCACCTCCTCGGCCATGGGGAAGACGTAGAGCGCCGTCTCCAGGATGTAGCGCTTGACGAAGGACAGGTCGTTGACCAGGCCGAGGGAGACCATGTTGCTGATGCGGTCCGCCACCTTGAGGACCCGCGCCTGCCGCGAGCCGTTGCGACGGATGCGGCCGATGAACTGCTCCTTGGTCTCCGGCGGGCGGCGGGTCACCTCTCGCACCAGGGCCAGCACCTGCTGGCCGTCGTCCAGGGCCGTGACCTCGGCCGTGTCGAACTCCGGGATGTCCTCCAGCAGGTCATGGATCACCGACGCCTTGAGCAGCACGTGGTCGAAGTAACCGTAGTCGATGAGGATGCCGAGGGTGTCCATCTGGTGGCGGAACATGTTGCCGCCTGCCATGCGTGGACGGTTGATCAGCGGCGTGGCCAGCTGGATAAAGGGCGCCAGCACCACCCGCCGCAGGGAATCCATCTCGTGCTCGTTCATGGCCATGATGCTCCTCCGGCGGCGAGTCCACGCTCACCTACTATTAAAGGCGAAAACGGCGCTGATGACTACTGTTCGACTTTTTTTGATGCGGCGTGGTCAGGGGGTGTCGGTGACCCAGGAGGCGAGCATGCGATAGCGCCGGACCACGGTGAGGCCGGTGATCTCCATCTTGGCGTCGATGACGACCCAGTCCGAGATGCGGTGGCTGGCCTTGATGCGCAGCGTGACGCGTCCGTCGTGGTCCACGAAGGGATCGGGGCCGCCCTTGTTCCACCAGCGCTCCCAGGCCGACAGGTCCAGGGACTGGCCCTCGGGGCCGGCGAACCAGACCTCGACGCCGTTGTCCCGTGCCAGCTCGAAGGCCACCCGCGCCGGGTGCCGCGCCGGGTTCTCCCGCAGGGCCCGGTCGAGTCTCTTGAGGTAGGTCTCCAGGGTCATGACATCACGTCATAACCATTCATCATGGTTCGGCAGGGGTCAAGGGAAGGGGGGGAGCGTTACTCGTCTTCGACAGGCTCGGAGGGGGCCATCAGCTCCATCTCCTCGCCCTCGGAGTTGGTGGTGACCGTGACCTCCAGGGTGCCCAGGGAGGGCTCCTCCTTGGTCAGCTCACCGGTCTTGACCCAGGACAGCGAGGTGTTGTCTTCGGACGACAGGGTACGGCCCACCTCGCCGTCCTCCCACTCCATGCCGTCGTCCTCGTCCTGTTGGTCCCTGCTCTCGCCGGTGATCTCGTCCACGGCCGCCTGGACCTCGACGTCGATCTCCAGGCTGTCCTCGCTCTCGAAGGAGGCGTGGTCGCCGGTGGGGGGTATGCCGGCGGGCGTCTCCAAAAACGGGCGCGCGTCGTCCTCGTCCAGCTCGCCTCCCTGAGGCTCCACCAGCTCCTCGGCCGACTCCTCCGCGGCGGCGGCCGGGACCTCGGGATGCTGCTCCGTGGCGCCGTCGTCAAGGTTTGTCGAGACCTCCATCACCTCGGTGGTGGGGGGCGTCTCCTGGAAGTCGCCGGACGCGTCCTCGGGCTCCGGCTCGGTGGCGGGCTGGTCGCGGACCACCTCGGTGACCGCCCTGTTCTTCGGCGGGGCCGTGATGCGTCCGATGCCCACGGCCTGCGGCTCGGGCTCCAGCTCGTTGAGCACCGCCCGCACGGGCTCGGGCTCCAGCTCCTCGGGGGCGATGTCCCAAAAGAGCACCGCGGAGCTGGGGTCCACCAGGTCCTCGAAGCCCTCCGCGGAGTGGAAGGTGTCCAGCACCTCATCGGCCGTCTGGAGGCGATCCGCGGGCTGGTCGTCGGTGAGGCGATCGAACAGCTCGTCCACGATGCGCGGCAGATCCGGGTAGAGGTCCGTGGGCATGGGCGAGCGTCGCCCGGGCAGGCGCCCGGCCAGCATCTCATAGAGGATGATGCCCAGGGAGTAGAGGTCCGAGGCTTCGGTGCGCTGCGTGGGGTCGGCCAGCACCTCCGGCGGGATATAGGCCACCGAGCTGGCGCTCACCAGCCGCTGGCGCGGCCGCTGGGAGATCTCCTGGTCCACGACCGGGATCATGCAGAAGTCGACGATGCGGACGTTGCCCGAGTCGTCGAAGAGGATGTTGGACGGCTTGAGGTTGCGGTGGTGCACCCCCCGGTGGTGGGCGTAGCGCAGGGCGCTGAGGCACTGCAGGAAGATGGGCAGCGCCGTCTCGGGCGGGATGTACTCATTCTCCGCCAGCAGCGCCTGCAGGCTACCCCCGGGCAGGTACTCGAAGACCACGTAGGGCTGATCCTTGAGCGCGTTGCCGTCGAGGATCACGGCGATGTTCGGGTGGGACAGCGAGGCGACCCGGGTCATGTCGCGGGCGAAGCGCCGGATGACCTTGAACAGCAGGGGCTTGGGGAACAGCACCGCCAGCCCGCTCATCTCCTTGACCACCACCTCGCGGCCCATCTTGATCTGCCGCGCCATGTAGACCGTGCCCACCGTCCCCTTGCCCACCATCTCCACAGTCTGGTAACGCCCGCCGATGGTGCCCTCGCTGCTCTCCTCCGCGAAGGGGAGCGGGGCCGTGGGCGTGGGGGACATGTCGATGTCGTCGAACTGGCCCGTGGGGGGATGGCGTCGCTGTCGGCGGGCAGCGGCGGTACGGCCGTCGAGGAAGACATGGACGCGGTGGTGGAGACCGGCGAGGGCGGCGGCGATGAGTCCATGGAGGAGTGGGCCGTCGTGGGCTCCGTTGTGGGCGCGGACCTGCGCCTGCGAGGCGCAGCCGCGCGCCGGCGCTTCTTCTTTTTCTTCGCGGGGCCGGCGACGTTGGCCAGCAGGGAGCTGAAGTGCTTGCTCGCCTGTTCCTCCAGCCTCGCCACCTGCTGGTTCTTGATCAGGCGCTGGCCGTCCAGGGTGATGGCCACCTCCTGGCTGTCGCGGTCCAGCTTGAGGTAGCCAAAGCGCAGGAGGAAGGCGAGGTACTCCTGCAACGGCAGCACCAACGACGCCTTGCAGAGCATCTTCAGATCGCTCAGCTGCATCTTTTTCGGGTGCGTGCTGGCGCAGGTCTCCAGGACCACGCGCCCACCCTGGGCCAACAACTCCTTGTTGAGAGAAGCTCCGCTCATTCCATAAAACCTGCCTATCCTCCCTGAAATTCCAATAATCTCGTCGGGGATGCACGTTCTTTTTAATGGATCCGGTAGGATCCGGCGAGAGGCCCGCTCAGAGGGCCGTGAAGGCAGCCACCAGGGCTGCCGCCGCGTGATCCACCTGCTCCTCTGTGGTGTGCCGGCCCAGGGAGAGGCGCACCGAGCCCAGCGCCTCTGCCTGACCCAGTCCCATGGCCGTGAGCACCGCCGAGGCTCGCTCGGCGCCCTCGTGGCACGCCGAGCCGGTGGAGGCCGCGATGGCCGGCGCGCCGGCCAGCACCGCGCTGCCGGCCACGCCGGGGAAGCGCACGTTGAGGGTGTTGGGCAGGCGTCGCTCGGGGTGGCCGTTGAGCTGCAGGTCGGGCACCGCCGCGCGCAGGGCCTCCCACAACCGGTCCCGCAGGCGCCTGACCCGGGCGGCCTCGGCGGCCAGACCGGCGGCGGCCAGCTGGCAGGCCCGGCCCAGGCCGGCGATGTAGGCCACGTTCTCTGTGCCGGGGCGCAGGCCCCCCTCGTGCCCCGCCCCGAGCAGCACCGGGTGCAATGGGGTCTGGCGGCGCACGTACAGGGCGCCCACGCCCTTGGGCGCGTAGAGCTTGTGGCCGGCCACCGACAGCAGGTCCACGCCGAGGTCCTCGACCCTGGTTGGGACCTTGCCCACCGACTGGGCCGCGTCGCTGTGCAGCAGGGCGCCGCAGTCGCGGGCCGCCGGCGAGAGCTCGGCCACCGGCTGCAGGGTGCCGGTCTCGTTGTTGGCGTGCATCAGCGTCACCAGGGCCGTGTCCTCGCTCAGCGCGGCCTCGGCCTCGTCCAGACGCGCCGCGCCGGCGGCGTCCACGCCCACGCGGGTCACGCGTGTGCCCTGGCGTTCGAGGTGCTGGCAGGGGCGCTCGGTGGCCGGGTGCTCCACCACCGAGGTGATCACGTGGCGCCGGCCCGAGGCGGCCACGGCCCCGCGGATGGCGATGTTGTTGGCCTCGGTGCCGCCCGAGGTGAAGACCACCTCGTCGGCGTGACAGCCGAGCAGCCCGGCCACCTGCCCCCGGGCCTCGTCGATGGCCCGCTGGCTGCGGCGACCGTAGACGTGGCCGCTGGAGGGGTTGCCGAAGTGCTCTCGCAGAAACGGCAGCATGGCGTCCACCACCTCGTGCAGCACGGGGGTGGTGGCGTTGTGGTCCAGATAGATGGGGTCGTCGGCGGTCATGGTTCGTCCTTTATATAGATCTCGCAGCCGGGGAAGGAGCGCGAGAAGCCGTACCAGCGGGTGAAGATCTGGGGCGGGCGGACGCCGGCGGGCCGGGTGGCCGTGGGCACGCCGCTGGCGGGGTCCACTCGCAGCGCCAGGGGGCCGTCCAGTTCATCGTCGATGCCCTGCTTCACGGCGTCCATGGGGTAGAAGCGGCGCGCGGCGTCGGTGATCACGCCGAGCCCCATGGTCATCTCGGGCAGGCGGGGGTCGGGCGCGCCCATGGTGCGGGCCATGCCCGGGGGCAGCCAGCAGCCGGCGCCGGGCAGGCCCGTGACCCAGCCCATGGCCCGGCCGAAGAGGCCCGGGCGGGAGCGATGCAGGATCATGCGCGGGTCGCGCTCGGCGGCCACCTCGACGGTGGTCAGCTCCACGCCCCACATCGGCAGGCGCGCGCCGGACAGCGGCCCGCAGAGCGCCTCGCCGGTGATGTGGTGCCAGTAAGATCCGCTCTCGTCGTCCACCAGCAGCGCCAGGGCGTCGTAGATCCCGCCGGCGCTGAAGTGGTGCAGCGCTGGCCCCTTGGGGGAGTCGATCACCGGGGTCAGCCCGACCCCGCTGTTGCAGACCACTCAGAAGGTCACCACGTAGGGCTCACCGTGCAGCTCGCCCTGGGCCACGTGGTGATAGGCCATCTGCCGCACCAGCAGGGCGCGGGTCTCGCCGGCGCGCTCGAAGAGCAGCAGCTCCGTGGCGGCCTCGAGCCCTGCGCGCTCCAGGGGGACTTCTTCGCCGTCGGCAGGCACCCTGAAGCGCTGGAACCAGTCGGGCCCCTTGAGGTTCGCCCGCTCCCTGTGGAAGGTCATGGAGCAACACTAGCAGGCCGGCGCGCGAGCGGCGAGCCCTTGTGGGCCGCCGTGTGAAGCCATGCTGCACACCCCTGCCTGATGATGAGGATCGGGCGGCGACGGACGAATCAGAATGCGGCGGACGGTTCGTCTGGTGTTATCGAACGGCGCGCAGAGTGCGCGCCCCACCTCAACAAACGCCCGCCGCACCGGCAGATAGCGATCATGAAAGACACCATCAGCACGCGCAGCAAGGGAGACCGGTCGGACACCGGGGAGTACAGCCCTGACCGGGACGAGCGCTTCGTATTGGCTCGCTGCGCCACATACGTCCGGCGGGTGCTCCTGCGCTGGCCGCGGCTGGATCAGGAGACCGTCCGCTTCCTGGCCTGGGTCCTCGGATCCGCCATGGAGGCGGTGGGCCCGTTTCTGGCCGACCTGGTGCGCAAGAAGGCGCGCAAGGAGGTGCTCAAGTCCCTGGTGGAGTGCCGGGTAGATCCCGACGACTACGGCCACACCATCGCCCGGCTGCTCAACAAGCAGCCGCGCCGGGTGTCCGACCGGCTGGTGAAGTTCTTCATCGGCCAGCTGGAGTCCTGCGTCGAGCGCAACAGCCGCGGCGAGCCGTCGGACATGGAGCAGAACCTGGGCCGCATCCGGGCCATGTTCGGCCTGGACGACGCCGAGACCGAGCTGTGCATGCTGCTCTACGCGGCCGACGCCTGGAACCAGCCGGAGAGCTACTTCGAGTACCACCTGGACATCAACAAGCCGGCCGGTCGCAAGTACCTGCTCACGGCGCTGGACATCGACGCGGCCCGGCTCTCCCGGGTGTTGCGCGGGCGCCTGGGTCAGATCGGCCTGGTGGAGGCCGACGGCCGCTGGCTGCGCCTGGACGAGGACCTGATCCCGCTGTTTCAGGAGGACCTGGACGGGCTGGGCAACCAGCTGTACCGCAAGGCACCCGCCGAGGCGCTGCCCATGAGCTATCACCTGGTGGACGACCAGGTGGTGACGCACCTGGAGTCGCTGCTGCGCGCGGCCCCGGCCGACAGCTCGACCCACCTGCTGCTCTACGGGCCGCCGGGCACCGGCAAGACCAGCTTCACCCGCAGCCTGGCGGGCAAGATCGGCCTGCCGGCCTACGAGGTGGTGCGGGGCAGCGACAACTCCGAGCAGACGCGGCGGGCGGCCATCGTCGCCTGCCTCAACATGACAAACCACGGCGAAGGCTCCCTGGTGGTGGTGGACGAGGCGGACAGCATCCTCAACACCGAGGGCGGCTGGCTGCAGAGCGGCGAGGCCCGGGACAAGGGCTGGCTCAACCAGTTCATGGATCAGCCGGGCCGGCGCCTGGTCTGGATCGTCAACCGCATCGACCGCATGGACGAGTCGGTGCGCCGGCGGTTCGCCTTCAGCCTGCGCTTCTCGTCGTTCTCCCGCAAACAACGGGTGCGGCTGTGGGACACCATCCTGCGCCGCAACCGGGTCAAGCGCCTCTGCCCGCGGCCGGAGCTCGAGGCCCTGGCCAGCGAGTTCACCCTGGGCGCCGGCGCGATCCAGCTGGCCGTGACCAAGGCGCGGCAGATCTGCGCCGGACAGGGCGGCGACCGCCGGGCCTTCCAGCACGCGGTGCGCCTGTCGTTGCGGGCTCACGAGACCCTGCTCAACGACGGCGTGCGCGTGGCGCGGCGGGAGCAGGCCGAGGCCAGCTTCTCCCTGGAGGGGCTGCACATGGAGGCCGACCTCGACGGGCTGATGGAGCAGGCCGACGCCTTCAACCGCTACCTCGACGACGCGGGGGACGAGCGGCGCCTCGGCTTCAACCTCCTCTTCTTCGGCCCGCCGGGCACGGGCAAGAGCGAGCTGGCGCGGTACATCTGCAGGCGCCTGGATCGTGAGCTGATGGTGCGGCGGGCCAGCGACCTGCTCGACCCCTACGTGGGCATGACCGAGCGGAAAATGGCCCACGCCTTCGAGCGGGCCGAGGAGCAGCAGGCGGTGCTGGTCATCGACGAGGCCGACACCTTCCTCTTCGCGCGCCAGCGGGCCAGCCACTCCTGGGAGATCAGCGGCACCAACGAGTTCTTGACCCAGCTGGAGCGGTACCGCGGCGTGTTGATCTGCACCACTAACCGCCTGGCCGACCTGGACAGCGCGGCCCTGCGCCGCTTCAACCACAAGGTCGGCTTCAAGTATCTCACCGGCGAGGGCAACCTGGTCTTCTACCGCAAGATGCTCGGATCCCTCTGTGGCCGCGCCCTGGCCGGCGACGTCCGTCAGAGCCTGGAGCGCCTGACCGACCTGGCCCCCGGCGACTTCAAGGTGGTGCGCGATCGCTTCGCTTTCCGCGATCCGGCCGCCGTCACCCCCCGCCGCCTGGTGGCCGCCCTGGCCGAGGAGGCCCGCATCAAGCAGGGCCAGCACCACAGCCACATCACCGGCTTCGGGCGCTGATATCGGCGGTCCTCAACAGTATTGCCAAGGGGGGTGCGAGGTGATATATGCACCACAGTCTATTGACTGATGTGCCCAGGTAGCTCAGCCGGTAGAGCAGGGGACTGAAAATCCCCGTGTCAGCAGTTCGACTCTGTTCCTGGGCACGGCGACCCCGTCAGCGTAAGTTGGCGGGGTCGTTACTTTTTCTGGAACAGCTCAAACCACCACCACGAGGGTGTTGAAGTAGAAAATAGTAGCTTTGTCCGATTCTTGACCAACGCGACGCGTCACGCCTTTTTGACCTCGCCAGCCTCTGAATTGTCCACCTCCTCCGACGCCTTCTCCACGGCCCTTCCCGCCTCGATTATCCTCACCGCCTGGCGTAGGTCGTCGTCGTCCACGATGTTGTACCGCTCGAACACGCAGCGCGTCCTGTGCCCGGTCATT
>PVBE011510216.1_pt1 | contig 38942 bp, 44 predicted proteins | sample 1631181 | NCBI WGS metagenome assembly PVBE01 (sample SAMN08397723, study PRJNA350692) | Marine metagenome, whole genome shotgun sequencing project. | isolation source: water | place: Pacific Ocean | collected 2012-04 | reverse complement strand
CCGGATTGCCGAGCTGCTTGTCGAGCTCCTGCTCGGCCAGCCGCTCGCGGAACTGCCAGTAATCATCCACCGCGCGCGGGATGACGCCGACGTGCAGCTGCTTGGCGCTCTTGGGATTGGGGAAGATGTAGAAGCCCAGGCTCTCTTCCGAACCATAGGTCAGCCATTCGTCGATGGTCAGCCCGTTGCCCTTGGACTTGGAGATCTTCTCGCCGTTCTCGTCGAGGAACAGCTCGTAGATCAATCCTTCGGGCTTGCGCCCGCCCAGCACCTGCACGATCTTGCCTGACTGCACGCCGCTATCGGTCAGATCCTTGCCGTACATCTCGTAATCGACGCCCAGCGCATACCAGCGCATTGCCCAGTCGACCTTCCACTGCAGCTTGCTCATGCCGCTCAGCGCGCTCTGCTCGACGACGGTCCCGTCCTCGTCGGTGAAGCGGATCGTGCCCGCCTCGGCATCGACCACCTCGACCGGCACCTGCAGCACGCGTGCGGTCTGTGGGCTGACCGGCAGCACCGGCGAATAGGTCTGGCGGCGTTCCTCGCGCAGCGTCGGCAACATGATGTCGAGGATCTGCCGGTTCTTGCGCAGCACCTGCCGCAGAGCTTCGTCGAAGGCACCCGAATTGTAGCGATCGCTGGCCGAGACGAATTCGTACTGGAAACCGAAGCGGTCGAGGAATTCGCGGAGCATCGCGTTGTTGTGCGCGGCGAAGCTGGCGTGCTCGCTGTCGAAGGGATTGGGCACCCGGCTCAACGGCAGGTGCAGATTGTCCTGCAGCAGCTGCGGGTTGGGCACGTTGTCGGGCACCTTGCGCAGCCCGTCCATATCGTCGGAGAACGCGACCAACCGCGTCTTGCCGTCTTCGGGTCGCGCCCCGATCAGCGCTTCGAAGGCGCGGCGCACCAGCGTCGTGCGCAGCACTTCCTGGAAGGTGCCGATATGCGGCAACCCGCTGGGGCCGTAACCGGTTTCGAACAGGACCGGCGAGCCGTCGGGCTTGGCGCCGTCGGGATAGCGTTTGAGCAGGCGCTGCGCCTCCTGGAACGGCCAGGCCTTGGACACGCGTGCGGCGGCGATCAGATCGTTCATGCTCATGCGCCCGCCTCTCGCCAAATTGCCGCAACGACGCAAGCCGCAAATTGCGCGGCGGGAATGGTCCATATCCGTTCGATGTTTCGCGCATGGCGGGCCGCGAGCGCCCGATTTGCAAGCCGATGCTGCCCCATGGTGGAGCGAGTTCCAGTCGAAAACGATGCCGGGAAAGCGGACCATTGCCCTGCGGCCACAAGGCGCCGCAGGTCACTCAGACATCGGAGTTGAAAATGGCAGACTATCCTGGTTTCGACGAAGAAAAGGTCCAGCATGCGCTCGACGCGGCCCAACGGCACAATGACGCTGTCGGACTGCAGAAATCGGACGGCGGGCCCAACATCCTGGCCGGCGGAGAATTCGCGGTACAGGCGCAGTGCATCAGCGTCACGGTGAAGAACAACAAGGTCTGCCTCAACCTGCCGCTGGGCATCGGTTCGGTCTGCCTGCCGATCCCCGTTTCGATCCCCGACGGCACGGCCGCCGAAGCCTGTCTCAGCATCTGCACCACATGGGGCATACCCACCGGGGTCAAGGTGACGGTCTCGGTTGCCGGGCACACCATCGTGACGAAATCCTTCGGCAAATGCTGATCACCTGACCGCAGCACCGGACACCCGGTGCCGGCGTCCGGAATTCCCTCTCTGGCCGGACGGGTAGGGGCGCTTTCCCCGCGAGCGCCCCTATTGCCGCAGCCCCCTCCCCGATCGATCGGCGAGGCCCGCAAGCCAGCCCTTTCGGCATGGCGGCTGCGCGCTCTGTTTACTTTTCGTTCCTGTCCCATCATGGTCGCGCGGTGAGCCAGCCCCTGCCCCTCCCCGCCCTGCACGCCAGCCACGCAGGCACCTGGCTGCGCGATGCCAATGGCGCCACGCGGGGCTGTTCGAAGGGCGAAGCCGTGATGGCCGCCGCCGATACGCCGCAATTGCTGATGAATGCGCCGCTGGTGGCCAGCCGCCTGGGCTATCCCGACCTCTCGGGGCTCGATCTGCTCGAACTGTTCGCCTTCGTCTATCCTGCACGTTTCTGCGTGCCCACGCCCAAGGGCCTGGCGCATGCGCTGGGCCTCGAAGAACCGGCGGACGACGCGGCTGTGCCGCTCCTACTGCAACGCGCCGCGGGCGCTCTGGTCGCGACCTGCGAAAGCAACGACTGGGCCGAACGCGAAGGCGCGTGGTCGACGCTGCAGTCGCTTGCGCGGTTGCGATGGCCCTGGGCGGGCGTGCTCGCGCCGCATGTCCGCCGGCCCGAGCGGGCCGAGAAGTGGCTGTTCACGCGGCTCCCCGAATGGGAGGAAACCGCCGAACGGCCGCAGCCGGCGCAAGTGCTCATCGACGAACCCGAAATCGAGGCCCAGCTCGAGCGGTTGACCGGCGAAGGCGCCGAACGGCGTGAAGGCCAGCGGCTGTTCTCGCGCGATGCAGGGCATGTCTTCGGGCCGCGCGACCGGCAGAAGCGGCCGCATGTCCTGCTGGCGCAGGGCGGCACCGGCATCGGCAAGACGCTCGGCTACCTCGCCCCCGCCTCGCTCTGGGCCGAACGGTCGGGCGGGACCGTGTGGGTACCGACCTATACCAAGAACCTGCAGCGCCAGCTGCGCCGCGAAAGCCGCAGCGCGTGGCCTGCCGCACGCGCCGATGGTTCGCCTCCCGTGGTGGTGCGCAAGGGGCGCGAGAACTACCTCTGCCTGCTCAATCTGGAAGACGCCTTGCAGGGCGGTTTCGCAGGCCGCCCCGCAATCCTTGCGCATCTGGTCGCGCGCTGGGCCGCCTATTCGCAGGATGGCGACATGATCGGCGGCGACCTGCCCGGTTGGCTGGGCACGCTGTTCCGCAAGCGCGGGATCGCGGCGCTGACCGACCAGCGCGGCGAATGCGTCTATGCCGGCTGCCCCCATTACCGCAAATGCTTCATCGAACGCAGCGCGCGCAATGCGGCGCAGGCCGATCTGGTGATCGCCAATCACGCACTGGTGATGGTCAACGCCGCACGTGGCCGCGACCCTGCCAGCCGCCCGACACGGATCGTCTTCGACGAAGGGCACCACGTGTTCGACGCCGCCGACAGTACCTTTTCCGCTGCGCTGACCGGGCAGGAATCGATCGAGCTGCGGCGCTGGATTGTCGGCCCCGAAAAGAACAGCCGCGGACGGCGGCGCGGGCTTGCGGCCCGGCTGGCGGATGTCGCCAGTTACGACGACGCGGGCGGCGAAGCGGTCGAAGACGCGGTCGTTGCCGCGCAGGCGCTGCCCTCGGACGGCTGGCTTGGCCGCCTCGCCGAGAACGCCCCGCTGGGCCCGCTCGAACATTTGCTGGCAGCAGTGCGCGCGACCACTTTCGCACGCGATGAAAGCGGGCTCGAAATGGGCTATGGCATCGAGACCGAGACCGCCCAGCTCCCCGGCGAGCTGGTCGAGGCGGCAGGCACTGCGGCGCAGGCGCTGGCAGCCATCCGCACACCCTTGCTCAAGCTTGCCGGACGGCTCGAAGCGATCGTCGAGGACGCGCCCGACTGGCTGGATGGGCAAGGCCGTGCACGCATCGAAGGCGCGCGCCACTCGCTGGCCTGGCGGATCGACCTGATCGCGGCTTGGGAAGCGCTGCTGTCGCGGCTCGGCGGGCCCGCCGATCCCGAATTCATCGACTGGCTGCAGGTCGACCGCAACGATTCGCGCGAATTCGATGTCGGGATCTATCGCCACTGGCTCGATCCGATGAAGCCATTCGCCAAGGTCGTGCTCGAACCCGCGCACGGGGTCATGCTGACCAGCGCCACGCTGACCGACCGCGACGAGACCGGGCCCGACTGGCCGCATGCCATCACCAAGAGCGGCGCGCCGCATCTGGAACTGGCGCCGAAGACCGCGGAAGCGCAAAGCCCCTTCGATTACGCGGGCCGTGCAGAAGTGCTGATCGTCACCGATATCCGCAAGGGCGATATCCCCGCGCTGGCAGGGGCCTATGCGCGGCTGATCGAGGCGAGCGATGGCGGCGTGCTGGGGCTGTTTACCGCGATCCGGCGGATGCGCGCGGTTTATGGCCGGATCGCCGACCGCCTCGCGCGCGCCGGCCTGCCGCTCTATGCGCAGCATGTCGATCCGATCGATACGGGCACGCTGACCGACATCTTCCGCGACGATCCGCGCGCCAGCCTGCTGGGCACCGATGCGCTGCGCGACGGGGTCGACGTGCCCGGCCGGAGCCTGCGCTGCGTGGTGATGGAAAGCGTGCCGTGGCCGCGCCCGACCATCCTCCACCGCGCGCGCCGCGCCGCCGCGGCGGAACAGGAAGGTGGCGCCAAGCGCTATGACGACCGCATCATCCGCGCGCGACTGGCGCAGGCCTTCGGGCGCCTTATCCGCACGCGCGAGGATGCCGGCCATTTCGTCGTGCTTTCGCCCGCTTTTCCCAGCCGGCTGCTGTCCGCCTTTCCCGAAGGCACCCCCGTCACGCGGCTGACGCTCGAAGAGGCTTTACAGCGCGTGGCCAACGGTGTTGTTAGCGCCGACCTTTCGACAGCGGAGACCCTGCCCCAGTGATGACGCGCGCATGAAGATCCTCGGCCTGCTGCGTCATGCCAAGTCCGACTGGGGGCAGAGCGACAAGCGCGATTTCGATCGCGGGCTCAACGATCGCGGCCGGCGCGGAGCGCAGGTGATCGGCGACCACATTCGCGCGCATGGCGTCAAATGGGATCGCCTGCTCGCCAGCCCCGCGCAAAGGGTGAAGGCCACGCTGGCCGAAGCGCTGCCCGACATGACCCCCGAGTGGGACGAACGGCTCTATCTCGCGGGAACCGATACGATCATGGATATCATCCGCGAAAAAGGCGGTGATGGCGATACGCTGCTGCTGTCGGGCCACAATCCCGGCCTTGGCGACATGCTGTTCGAACTGGTCGCGCCCAAGCAGGAAAACGCGCTGTACGACGAGGCCAAGGTCAAATTCCCCACCGCTGCCTATGCGGTGTTCGAGCTCGATATCGACGACTGGAGCGAATTGCGCACAGGTTGCGGCGTACTCGCCCACTTCGCCCGCCCGCGCGATCTGGATGCGGAATTGGGGCCGGAGTACTGAGGCGACTTGCCCGGCCGGGAACGGCCTCGAGGGATCAGATCAGGCCGGCGTCCTTTAGCTGCGCAGCGCGCCCGCGAGCCACGGGCACCCTGAGGCCGGTTGCCAGCACGATCTTGGTGTCCCTGCCGCTCTTTTCGCTCCCCGCGATAGCCGATTGCGCCACCCACCAGCTGCGATGGACGCGCAACCCCGCTCCCGGCGGAACCAGTTCGGCGGCCTCCGACAGCGACATCAAGACCATTTCGCTGCGCCCGTCGCCGATCACCTTCACATAGTGATCCTCCGCCGTCATCGCGATGATGCGCGGGAAACCCTTGGGCAAGCGGCAGTGCATGGCGGTCTCGGTCAAAGCGGATGCACCTTCGCCCGGCGCGTCACCGCGCGGCGCCGACATGTCGCCTCCCGTTCGCCTTTCGCTGCGGCGATAGGCAAGGAAGAACAGCACAAAAAAGGCGACAGCGATGAGCATCGACATCGGCCAGGCAAACGCAAAGGCGGGGCCGAACGCACCGCTGGTCCCGCCCGTCAGCCAGAGTATGGCCCAGGTGATGACGACCGATCCCACGGGAATGGCAAAGGCATAGCCCCACAGTTCGTCCAAGCCGAGCATGCGCGCCGATGCGGCACCGATCAACGACAGCCCGCGCATGACCGCCCAGCCGGCCAGGCATCCGCCGATACCGAAAGCCATCTGCATGCCGAGCGATGCCTCTGACGCAGGCGGGAATCCGATCAGTGCGAGGAAGACACCGCCAAGCGCCACGATGCCGACTTCGGCGAGCATGCGCTCGCGCCAACCGGGGCGGCGATTCGGCCGGCCTGACTGTTCCGGGAGAAGCTGGTCGGTCACCGCCGAATGTCTTCCCGGACAGTTCGCGCGGCAGCGGCGACCATCCACGTGTTTGCCTGACCGTTCACGTAGTTCCTCTTTGTTTTGCTGCGGCTCCGATCAATCCGGAAGTTCCTTTGAACGAAAAACCGAACCGACGGAACATCACCATGCCCAGAACCGCAAGCCGCAACAGGCCGAACAAAACCACGACGGGCGCGGCAAAGCCGCCCTCGATCCTGTCGACCGCTGCGATCACAATCGCGGCGACCGTGGTCATGACCGGAATATCGATGGTATTCGGCGGGTTCGGATCGCAGGATGCCATGCAGACATCGCGCGGGATCAGCTTGCCGATCGTCGTCCATCTGGCGACGGTGCTGTCCGCGCTGTTGCTGGGACCCGTCGTCCTGCTGCGCCGCAAGGGCGATCGCTGGCACCGCCGGCTCGGCCGGGTCTGGGTCCTGTTGATGGTCGTGACCGCGCTGGCATCGGCCTTCATCCGGTCGCCGGGGGCGGGTCTCTTCGGGACCGGCTTCAGCGCGCTCCACCTGTTCACCGTGTGGACGCTCATCTGCGCGCCGGTCGGTGTCTGGCTGGCATGGAAGAAGCGTATTGCAGCGCACCAGGGCGTGATGACCGGGCTCTATATCGGGCTGGTCCTCGCCGGATCCTTCACGCTGATACCGGGCCGGCTGCTGGGGAGTATGGTGTTCGGGTGACAACCGGTCGGAGCCGGTGCAGAGCAGCTGATCAATCCGGCCACGGCAGACCGGCAGCTAGCGCAAAACCCGCGGCCCCGGCCCGGCTTCGGCCGCCATGTCATCGGGATTGTAGAGCTTGCAAGTCTTGAGGCTGAGGCAGCCGCAGCCGATGCAGCCATCGAGATTGTCGCGCAGCCCCTGCAATTGCTCGATCCGGCGGTCGAGGCTTTCGCGGATCGCCTCGCTGATTTTCCACCAGTCGAAGCTCGAGGGGGTGCGGCCCTGCGGCAGGCTGCGCAGATGTTCGCCGATATCCTCGAGCGACAGGCCGAGTTTCTGGACGATGAGGATAAAGCTCAGCCGCCGGATATCGCTGCGCAGGAACCGCCGCTGGTTGCCTGCGGTGCGGATCGAATGGATCAGCCCCTTGTCCTCGTAGAAACGGATCGCCGAGGCGGAAAGGCCGGTGCGGCGCGCAAGATCGCCGATGCTGAGCTGGTCGTTCGCATTCATCGATCAGGCTGATAGATTATTTCGAGCTTGACCTCAAGTGAAGTTGAGGTTGCATAGGGCTGTGCATCGCAACCGGCGGGCGGCCATCCGGCCCCGCCTCACAGGAGATGCATGATGACGACAGGACGGCTCGAACACGCAAATATCTCGGTGACCGACCCCGAACGCAGCGCCGCGCTGCTCAGGGACCTGCTGGGCTGGGAGGAGCGCTGGCGCGGTCCGTCGCAGAAATATGGGCGTTCGGTCCATGTCGGGGGGCGGCACGATTACATCGCGCTCTACACCGGCGAGCATGTGCGCGGGGGTTATGCCAAGGGCCAGCCGCTCAACCACCTGGCTTTTACCGTGGACGATCTCGATGCCGCCGAGGCCGCGGTGACTGCGCACGGCCTCGAACCCTTCGGGCATGACGATTACGAACCCGGGCGGCGGTTCTACTTCTTCGACTGGGACGGGATCGAATTCGAGGTGGTCAGCTATGAATGAGCCGATGCACCGCGCGTCGCTGTTCGCGCCATCCCCGCGCCGGCCGTTGCGCCCTGGAACCCGGCCATCGCCCCGAGGGGAACCTCCTCGAACCGGCCGAGCCAGCGGCGCGCCATCTTCGCCAGCGGCACCGGGTTGAGATAGTGCCGCTTGCAGCGCCCGTCGCGTTCGGAAGCGACCAGTTCGGCCGCTTCGAGCACGGCGAGGTGCTTGGCCACCGCCTGGCGGGTCATCGGCAGGTCTTCGCTGAGATTCGCCAGCGTCAGGCCGCCCTCCTCGCTCAACCGGTCGAGCAAGTGCCGCCGTGTCGGATCGGCCAGCGCTGCAAATGTGTCGGTCATGCGAACATGGTTACGAAGATCTTGCCGAGTCGCTCAAGCGCGCGCCGTCCGCGTGGGCCGGTTTGTCCACCGTCGGGCCTCAACCGGGCAGCGTACCCGTCTGCCGCTGCGCCTCGGCCAACGCGATCGCGGCGCTCGTCGCGACATTGAGCGAGCGGACCGCGGGACGCATCGGCAAGCGCACCTGCGCATGGCTGGCTTCCACGACGGTCTCCGGAACGCCTGCGCTTTCCTTGCCGAACAGCAGCACATCGTCGGCGCGAAAGGCGAAGTCGTAGGCCGAGTGTGTCGTCTTGGTGGTGAACAGCACGAGGCGGCTGTCGCCCAGGCTGGCTCGAAACGCCGCGAACCCCGCATGACGCGTGACCGCGACATGGTCGATATAGTCCATCGCCGCCCGCCGCACCCGGCGATCGTCCCACGCGAAGCCCAGTGGCTCGATCAGGTCCACCCCCGCGCCCATGCATGCGCCCAGCCGCAGCACGGCGCCGACGTTTCCGGCGATCTCGGGCTCGAACATCGCAATCCGCATCTCAGAGCAGCCTGGCTGTCGCTGGTGCGCCGCCTGCCCATGGCTGATCGGTCCGGTCGAGGACGAGCGGCCCCTCCCACGGGCGGCACAGCGCGTGGGCGGTTTCGGCGGAACCCTGCGTCCACCGGCCGTGGTCTTCCCGCGCAAGCAACATCGGCATGCGCGCGTGGCAATCGGCAGCGACCCCGCAGGCCTCGGTCATCACCATTGCATAGCAGCGCCCCCATTCCGCCGATTCGCGCCACACCCCGGCGATAGCGAACACCTCGGCATCGGGGCGGCTCAGCCAGCTTCGCGTCTTGCTTCCTTTCGCGCCTTCCGCCTCGGCCCAGGCAGTGACCGGGATCAGGCACCGGCGCGATTCGAAACTGGCGCGCCAGAAGGGGCTGCCAAGCTTGTCGGTGCGAGCATTGTTGACCGGCTTGGGCTTGAGCGGCTGTCCCTTGCTGCCCTTGAGCACCAACGGGAAACCCCAGCTCATCTGCGTGAGCCGGCCTTCCGCCACCACGGCGCCGGGATAGCCGGGGAACACTTCGGCACCGAAATTCGCGCCTGCCAGGTCGTCGATCGCATCGAACCACTTGGCGACCTCGTCCTTGTTCTTGGTCATGCGGTACAGATTGCACATCAGGCGTTGCCCACGACGAAGCAGGCCGCCGCGACCAGCGCCCCGGCCCAGCGGTTGGCGCGGAACCGGGCAAGCGGATTGCCGGCATCCTCGGCATCGAGCGTGGCGACCTGCCAGGCCAGATGTGCGGCGGCAGGCAACAGCGCCAACAGGGCGACCCAGTCTGCGCGGTAAAGCCAGAAGGCCAGCGCCCACAGCGTGACCGCACCGGCATAGAACAGCGCCACCCCGCCCTGCACATGTCCGCCGAGACGCAGCGCGCTCGACCGGATGCCGACCAGCGCGTCGTCCTCGCGGTCCTGCAACGCATAGATCGTGTCATAGCCGATCACCCACAGCGCCGCGCCTGCATACATCGCGGCGAGCGCGTCCCAATTGTCGGCGCGCAGCTGCGTCCATCCGACCAAGAGCCCCCATGTGAAAACCAGTCCGAGCCAGGCCTGCGGCCACCAGGTGATCCGCTTCACGAACGGGTAGGCCGCGACCAGCGCGAGGCTGCCCAGTGCCACCCCCTGCGCCAGCGGGCGCAGTTGCAACAGCACCAGCAGCCCGGCTGCGCACAACGCCAGCAGCCATGCCCATGCGAGCTTCTTCGAGATACGCCCGCTGGCGACCGGGCGCGAAGCGGTGCGGGCGACTTTCCGGTCGAGCTCGGCATCGACGATATCGTTGTAGACGCAGCCCGCACCGCGCATCGCGATAGCCCCCAGCAACAGCCACGCGAGCAGCCCCGGCTGCCAGCCCGCACCGGTCAGCCACACGCCCCAGACGCAGGGCCAGAACAACAGCCACCAGCCGATCGGCCGGTCGAACCGCGCGAGTTGCGCCAGGTCACGCGGCAGTTGCGGGAGGCGCGCAACCAGCCCGCGGTGTTCGCTGTCGGGGACGACGGTTTCATTCATCGCGCCGGCCCTATCAATCTCGCCATCGCAGCGAAAGCGGGGATCGCCGTGGACCTTCTTTAGGAAAGCACCACGATCCCGGCTTTCGCCCGAATGGTGGATGTGATTAGAGGAGCCATGCCCGCTACCCCCGCCTGGCCGCCCAAGAGCGCTCCGCGTCTGTTTGTCGAGCAGGAGCTGTCGGCCGATACGCCGGTCACGGTCGAGGGCAATCAGGCGCATTACCTGTCGAAGGTCATGCGCGTCGCCCCCGGCGATGCGGTGATCCTGTGCGACGACATGACGGGTGAATGGGCCGCCGAAGTGATCGAAGCAGGCAAACGCCGCATCGTGCTGCAGCCGCGCGACCACCAGCGGCCGCGCGAAGCGGTGCCCGATTTCTGGCTGTGCCCGGCCTTGCTCAAGAAGGACCGCTTCGACCTCGTGCTCGAGAAAGCGACCGAACTGGGCGCGGCGCGGATTGCGCCGGTGCTCACCCGGCGCTGCGTCGCCGACAAGCTCAATGCCGAGCGCGCGGCCACGATCGTGACCGAGGCAGCCGAACAATGCGCACGCACCGCGCTGCCCGAAGTCGCGGTACCGACCCGGCTCGATGCCTTGCTGCGTGACTGGCCGCAGGATCGCCACCTGTTCTTCGCTGACGAGGAAGGCGGCGAGCCGGCCGCCGATGCCTTCTGCTATGCCGAGGGGCCCGCCGCGCTGCTGGTCGGCCCCGAGGGCGGGTTCGACGACGCCGAGCGCGCAGCCATCCGCGCGCATCCCGCATCGGTCGCGATCAGCCTCGGCCCCCGCATCCTGCGCGGCGAAACTGCGGCTATTGCCGGCATGGCGGTGTGGATGGCCGAAGCGGGCGACTGGCTGGACGCAGATGAATTTCCTTTTCACGCACGGCCGCCTTGCCTATCGCCACGCGCCATGAGCACGCGCGAGACATCGGGGGCACAGGACCCCATTATCGAAAGCCGCGACCAGCTGGTTGCCCCGATGCAGCGCGGCGAAAAGCCGAAGGCCGACTGGCGGATCGGTACCGAGCACGAAAAACTGGTCTATGGCAGCAAGGACCACAGCGCGCTGTCCTATGAAGAAGAAGGCGGCATCCGCGACATCCTGCTGTCGCTGCGCGAATTCGGCTGGGAGCCGATCGAGGAAGGCGGCAAGGTCATTGCCATGCGCGGTTCTGACGGAACCGTCAGCCTCGAGCCCGCGGGCCAGCTCGAACTGTCGGGCGCGCCGCTGGAAAACCTGCACGATACCTGCGCCGAGACCGGCCGCCACCTCGCGCAGGTGAAGGAAATCGGCGAACGGTGCGGGGTTGGCTTCCTTGGCCTCGGCATGTGGCCCGACAAGACCCGTGAGGAACTGCCGGTCATGCCCAAGGGCCGCTACGACATAATGATGCGGCACATGCCCAAAGTGGGCAACCTGGGCCTCGACATGATGCTGCGCACCTGCACCATCCAGGTCAATCTCGACTATTCGAGCGAGGCCGACATGGCGCAGAAGTTCCGCACCGGGCTGGCGTTGCAACCGCTGGCCACCGCGCTGTTTGCCAACTCCCCCTTCACCGAAGGGAAACCCAACGGTTACCTGTCCTATCGCAGCCATATCTGGAGCGATACCGATCCGCACCGGACCGGCATGCTGCCCTTCGTCTTCGAAGACGGCTTCGGCTATGAACGCTGGGTCGACTACATGCTCGACGTGCCGATGTATTTCGTCTTCCGCGACGGCAAGTATCTCGACGCCGCAGGCCTCAGCTTCCGCGATTTCCTCGACGGGAAACTGGAAATCCTGCCCGGCGAAAAGCCCACCGAAAGCGATTGGTGGGACCACCTGTCCACCGCCTTCCCCGAAGTGCGGCTGAAGAGTTTTCTCGAGATGCGCGGCGCCGATGGCGGTCCGTGGAGCCGGATCTGCGCGCTGCCCGCCTTCTGGGTCGGCCTGCTTTACGACCAGTCCGCGCTCGATGCCTCGTGGGACCTGGTCAAGCACTGGACGATGGAAGAGCGCGAGGAACTGCGCAACGCGGTGCCGCGGCTCGCGCTCGATGCGCCCATCCCCGGTGGCGGCAAGCTGCACGATCTGGCGAGGGAAGTAATGGCAATCGCCCGTGCGGGACTCGCCGCGCGGGGCCGTCTCAATTCATCGGGCGACAACGAGACCGGCTTCCTCGAAACGCTCGACGAAATCGTGGCCACGGGCAAGGTTCCGGCGCAGGTCATGCTCGACCGCTACAACGGCGAATGGGGCGGCGATATCGACCGCATCTACAAGTACAGCTTCTGAGAAGCGTGGGAGAACAGCGATGATCCAGATCAACGGTACAATCAGGCTGGGACGCTCGATCGATGCTGCCACGCGCAAGGCAATCGTCGAAATGGTCCGCGCCAGCCGCGCCGAGGACGGCTGCATCGACTATGCCTTTGCCAGCGACCTCGCCGATCCCGACACGCTGATCCTGTTTGAACGCTGGCGCGACCAGGCGGCGCTCGATGCGCATGGCAAGTCCGACCACATGGCAGCGTTTCAGGAGTTCATGGGGGCGAACCCGCCCGAGGCCAGCGATCTGCGCATCTACGACACCGACGAGGGACAGCCGCTGCGCTGATTACTCCGCCGGTTGCGGCGCGATTTCGGGCTGCGGCCTGACCCGGTTCCATATCCGCGTCAGCGGCGCGGTCAGCAGCCCGTTCTGCGCCATCCATGCGTGGTATTCGCGGTATTTGGGATCCTCGGCCAGCAGGTGGGCTTCCTCGGTCTTGGCGCGCCAGAAATAGATCGCGTTGACCACAACCAGGAAGAAGCTGTTGCGGATTGCATCGACTGGCGAGCCGCTGGTTACGAGGAAGGGCAGGACCGCGGCCCACCAGAACAGGTTCTTCGACACATAGGCCGGGTGGCGGGTGAACCGATACGGGCCGTTGGTCAGCACCCCGCGATAGGTGAGGTTGGAAAACCGCAGGCCGAAGGCGAAGGTCGCCCATGCGTAGACCCCGGTGAGCGCGACCAGCAGGGCGCCCCATAGCGCCAGCAGCGTGTCGTTCCCGGCCATCCAGTGTACCCAACCCGCGGTGTTCTGTTCGTAATTGATCGCCCGGCCATTGCCGAGGATGCCCCAGACGATCGGCGGATAGCAGATCAGCGCCGCCACCCAGCCCGCCAGCAGCGGGTTGCCCGAGCGGATATGCGCGTCGAGCGGGCGCATGGTGACGATATAGCCCACCGTCCCGATCATGACATCGATCATGAACATCGCCTCGATAATGGTCAGCGCGATGCGTTCGGGACGCGCGGCAACTTCGCCGAAATCGGCCGTCACGATGGTATGGAAGGCAAAGGGCATGATCGAGACCATGAAGGCCGTGAAGAAGGCCTTGATGATCCATACGCGCCAGTGACTGAGGACTTCTCGCGCGTCCCAGCCGGGACGCAGCAACAGCATGGCGCCAAAGTGCCAGGCATGATCGCGCGGCTCGACCAGCGCCCTGTCGAGCCACGGGACATAGAGCAGCGAGAGCACGACCAGCGGAATGGCCGCGTACGCCAGGACCTGCATCGAGAAGAGATATTGCCCGTCCCAGTACCAGCGGCACAGGCAATAGAGGCCGGCGATGATTGCCCAGGTCGCCCACAGGCCGGCCAGCTTTACCCAGGTCACCGCGCGGTCGGGCTCGCGGCGTGCGGGCAGCGACCAGTCGAGACCCGTCGAGGGGCGCAGATGCACCTTTTCGACGAAGATCGACCACGCCGCCATGGGCAGCGCTGCGGCCAGCAGGCCGACCAGCGCCGAGCTGCGCCCGCCCAGCGTATCGCGCGGGACCGCCCAGTCGAAGGTTTCGGCGATCGCCGGAAAGGCGCGCGCGAAAGCGACCCAGGCCAGCAGCCCGGCGAGGCCAACAAGCCCCACGGCCGCGGAGACATCGCTCTTCGGCCGCGCGGCGGGTGCTGTTGCAGGCGCGCTCATGACCTCCCCTCGTTAGCCCGGAATGGTTAACAGGCGGATCATGCTAGCACGGCGGTCAGCGGAACGCAGTGATCCGGCCGCTGTCGTCGAGAATGTAAAGCGTGTTATTCGCTACGATCGGGGCCAGCGAAACCGGCTCGTCGAGGTCGGTGAACAGGCTGGCCGAACCTTCCGCACTGCTGATGCGGTAGACTTCGCCTTCCGAGCTGACGGCCCACAGATTGTTCCCGGCAAGCACCGGTCCCGACCAGAAGATCGGGCCCTTCTTGTCCTTCTCGTCACGCCAGCGCGGCAGCTGGGTCAGCCAGCGAACCTTGCCGGTCGAACGGGCGATGGCGAGCAGGCGCGCATCGTCGGTCAGCGTGAAGATCCACTCGCCCGCGATTGCGGGAGTGGAAATGCCCGCGAGGTTGAGTTCCCAGATCCGCTGCCCGGTCACCAGTTCGTAGGCCGCCATGCGGCCGCCCTGCCCCAGCGCGTAAACGCGGCCATTGTCGATGATCGGATCGGCATCGATATCGGTCAGCGAACCGACCTGCGTCGAGATCGAGGTCAGCGCGAGCGCATCGGCCCACAGCGTCCGGCCATTTTCGTACCGGTGCGCGATCAGTTCGCCCGAGCTGTAGCCCGCGATTACCGTGCCCTGCGCGGCGGCAGGCGCGGCCACGCCGAACACGCCGGCCTGCGTCGAGGAACCGGTGTCCTGCCACAGTACCGATCCATCGGCGGCATCGAGCGCGAAGATCTGGTCGTCCTGCGTCATCACGAAGACCGAGCCGAACGCCACCGTGGGCGATCCGCGCAGCGGGCCCGAGGGGCGCACCTTCCACACCACCGATCCGCTAGCCGCATCGAGCGCGGCCACATCGCCCACGCCGTCGGTCATGTAGACCTTGCCATCGGCATAGCTGACGCCGCCGCCGAAAGCAGAATCCCTCAGCGCGCTCTCGACGCCAGGGTTGTAGCTCCAGCGCGCCGCGCCGGTCGCCGCGTCGAAGGCCGACACCACGCCGTCGCTGCCGACCGCGAACAGCATGCCGCCGCCGACGACCGGTGCCGCGCCGAAGCGGCGGCGCTGGCTGGCGCCTTCAATATCGACGGTAAAGGCACGCGACGGGTCGCTCGCCAGGGCCAGATGGCCATAGGACTTGCCCGCATTGCCGCCCGCCTGCGCCCAGCTGTCATTGACCTGCGCCGGGGGCAGGACGATCGACACGGTGGCCAGCGCCGGGTCGACCTTGGCGCCGGTCTCGATCCGCGACAGGATCGGCTGGCGATCGCCCAGCGTGGGGGTGACCTTCTTGTCGCCGCCGCCGAACAGGCCGCCGCTGCAGGCACCCAGCGCGAGTGCCAGGGCAGCGGCGCATGCCGTACGCGATAGGTTTGTGCGGTTCATCTGTGTCCTCGTTCCGTATCTGGTGGCGGGCCGCAGCCTGCCCTATTCGGTTGCGACCGCGGCGTCTTCGCCTGCGGCACTTTCGCGTTCGACCCCTTGCTCTGCGAGCAGCGCTTCGACGTCCTCGATCGCATCGACACCGAGCACGCCGGCCATCTGGCGGGCGCGCGATCGCACGCTCTCGGGCGCAGTCTGATCCTTGGCGATCTGCGCGAACAGGGCACCGGCTTCGGCGCGCTTGTCCTGATCGAGATAGGCATGTGCGACCAGCTCGCCAGCGCTGGCGAAATACGGCTTGCCGGGGGTCGCCAGCGGCTTGAGCGCAGCGACGATGTCGGCGCTGTCCATCGCGTCGTAATTGAGCGCCACGTCGCGCAACCGCGCAAGGTCGCGCATGGCGGGCGCCGCACCGTCGTCGGCGGCGATCTGCTTGAATAGCGCCGAGGCCTCGTCGGTATCGCCGCGCTGTTCGGCAATCCCTGCACGCATCAGCTTGGCTACAACCGCCGCGCCGCTGCCTTCGCCCGCGGCGAGTTCCTCGAGGCGGTCATAACCGCTGTCGAGATTGCCCGCCTGGATCTGGTCGAGCGCGCCGACCAGCGTTTCGGAATCGCGTTCCATCGCGGCTTCCTGGCGGCTGTCCCAGTAGAGATATCCGGCGAACGCCACCAGCGCGAGGATGATCAGGCCCAGCAGGGGCTTGCCCCACCGGTCGAGGAACGCCTGGGCGTCGCTCTGGCGCACGGCGTCGTCGACTTCGCGCAGCAGCGCTTCCTGCTGTGCGCTTTCCTGCTTGGCGCGCTTTTCTTCGCGGGACAGTTCGTTCTTGGGTGTCAGGGCCACAGCGGCGGGCTCCATCTGGAAAGGGGTCGGTTTGCGCGGCTCTTTACGGACAGGCGCGGACAAGGGCAATGGTCGGGACTGCCTGTCCCCGCCCGCGTGAACGGCGGCTTAAAGCGCCTAGAGCTCAAGGCCCATCGCGCTCGAATAGAGGCGGCGATAGGTCGCGACCATCTTGGCTTCGTCGAACTGCGCCACCGCCTTGGCGCGGTTGGCTTCACCGACCTCGCGGCGCAGGTCCTTCGACACCGCCAGCTGGACCAGCGCCATGCGCAATTCCTCTTCATTGCCCGGCGGCGCGATGAATTCCGCATTAGCCTCGGACACCATGTCGGCAATGTCGCCCACTGCAGGCGCGACCACCGGCAGGCCCGCGGCCATCGCCTCGACCACCGACAGCGGGAACTGCTCGGAATCGCTCGACAGCGCGAAGATGTCGAACAGGCCGATGACCCGCGCCGGATCGCTTACCGGCCCGGGCACATGGACCCGGTGGTTGATCCTCAACCGATCGGCTTCGGCCAGGATCGCATCGCGCGCCTCGCCCTCGCCCAGAATCACCAATTGCCAGTTTTCGGGCAGATCGTTGAACACCCGCACCAGCCGCGGCAGGTTCTTGACCGTTCGCAGTCCCGCCAGCGTGCCGACCCAGTGTTCGCCCGGATGCTTGATCAGCCGCAGTGCATCCTTCTTCGGACGCATGGCGAACCCCTTGGTATCGATGCCATTGGGAATGCGTTTCACCCGGCCCAGCGGTTGCTGCCAGTCGACCAGCGCGATTTCCTCGAGTCGTTCGGAAGGAACGACGAGCCCCGATGCACGTCCCAGCGCGATCCGGCGGAACCAGGTGCGGCTGGTTTTCAGTTTCTTCAGCTCGCTTTCGTCGAAGCCGTCCTCGTGATGGATCAGCGGCGGCAGGCCATGCACATCCTTGAACAATGTGTGCGCCATCACCGCATCCATCGCGCCCCAATTGTAGGTGCAGACCAGATCATAGCCCTTCATCGCCCGGGCGATCTTCTGCAGGCGGCCCGGCAGGGGCCAGCCTTTCAGGCTGGGGAATTCCGGCTGGATGCGCACATCGCATCCCTTCGCGATCCGTGCGGCCGCGCCCAGCTGCGCAGGTTCGGCGGAAACGATCGTGTGCCGTGCCTTGGCAGCAAAGGCATTGATCAGCTGGACGGTGCGCAATTCCTTCCCGCCCGGGGCGAAGGTCGAGTGCAGATGGAGGATGTGCGGCACCACGCCGCGGCGCGCCCGGTTCATGCGAGGCGGGCCAGCAATGCATCCACCACGGCACGCGCCTCGGGCTCGTCGAGCGTGGGTGCGTGGCCGACCCCGGGCACCGTGGCCGCGATCGCCTGCGGGGCCCGCTGCTGCATGGCGGCGAAGGCCTGCGCCGACAGCAATTGCGACAATTCGCCGCGCAGCAGCGCGAGCGGCTTTTGCGCCAGCCGGTCGTAGGCCGGCCAGAGATCGGGCGGGACCGCCGCATCGTCCGCCGCGAGGATCGGTTCGGCGATCTTCATGTCGTAATCGAATGCGATCCGGCCGTTGTTGCACAGCGTCAGCGTGCGCTTGGCCATCGCGATCCATTCCTGCGTGCCATAGCCCGGAAAGGCGGGCCCGTGCACTTCCTCGAGCGCGCGCGCGGCATGCATCCAGGTGGGGAAGCTGCGGCCCTGCCCGATATAGGACTTGATCGCATCGAGCCCCGCGGTCTCGATAACGGGCCCGACATCGTTCAGCAGCGTGCCCGCGATCCGATCGGGTTGCTGGGCTGCAAGCGCCAGCGTGATGAGCCCGCCCATCGAGGTGCCGACCGACACGAAACGATCGATCGCCTCGGCCTCGAGCAGCGCCAGCAGGTCGGCGGTGTATGTCGGGATCTGGTAGCTGGCCGGTTCCTCGGCGTAATCGCTGTCGCCGCGTCCGCGCATCGTCGGCACCAGCACGCGCCAGCCCTGCGCCGCAATATGCGGGGCCAGGTCCTCGAAATCGCGCGCATTGCGGGTCAGCCCGTGGAGGCAGATTACCGGCGGACGCCCGGTAGCGCTGCCGTAGTCACGGAAGCGGAGGGTGAGGCCGTCGGGGCTCTGCCAGTGACGGTCGGTGTAGCTGTTATCCATATGGGGCGGAGAAAACCTTGGTCGCTTGGCGTTGGTGCCCTTGTATCGGGCCGACATGCCGCCCACTATCGCTGGATGCGCGCCGAACCGCAAGCCGCGAGCTATCGCCCCGACACGCCGATCGAAACGCTGGCCGACTGGATCGGCGATGCAGTCGAACCGGCGGATTTCCCGAAGACCGAACTGCGTTTCCGCAACGAGCGGCATGCGGCGACCGTGGGACTGGAAGACTTGTCCGACGCCGACTGGCTCCGCCATTTCGGCCGGTTCGAACCGCTGGCCGGCAACCTGCCGCAGCCGCTGGCGCTGCGTTATCACGGCCACCAGTTCCGCGTGTACAACCCCGAGATCGGCGACGGGCGCGGCTTCCTTTACGCGCAGCTGCGTGATGCCGATGGCCGGTTGCTCGACCTGGGCACCAAGGGTTCGGGGCAGACGCCGTGGAGCCGCCGGGGCGATGGCCGGTTGACGCTGAAGGGCGCGGTCCGCGAAATCCTTGCCACCGAGATGCTCGAAGCGCTGGGGGTCTACACTTCGAAAACCTTCAGCGTGGTCGAGACCGGTGAGGCGCTGACCCGCGGCGACGAACCCAGCCCCACCCGCTCGGCAGTGATGACGCGGCTGAGCCACGGCCACATCCGGATCGGCACTTTCCAGCGGTTGCTCGCCCTCGAAGAGCGCGCCCACATGGCGCAGCTGGTCGACTACTGCCTGGCGCAATTCCCCGGCCCGCCACCGCCTGAAGACGCCCCGGGACGCGAGGACCCCGCAGTGCGGCTGATGCATCTGGTGGTCGAACGGCTGGCAGATCTCGCCGCCAGCTGGATGGTCGCGGGCTTTGTCCACGGCGTGCTCAACACCGACAACATGAACATCTCTGGCGAGAGCTTCGACTACGGCCCGTGGCGTTTCCTGCCGCGATGGGATCCGGGTTTCACTGCGGCCTATTTCGACCACCAGGGCCTCTACGCCTTCGGCCGCCAGCCCGAGGCGCTGCACTGGAACTGCGGCCAGCTGGCGGTGGCCTTGCGGCTGCTTGCCGATGCGCCGCCGCTGATTGCCGCGATGGAACGCTTCGGCCCGCTCTACATGGAAGCGATCGGGCGGCGCTGGTGCTGGAGGCTGGGCGTCGCCAGCCGCGGACCCGAGGCCGACGGACGCCTCGTCGCGGCCTGCGAAAAGGCGCTGAGCGACAGCGGTACCGCGCCCGATGCGTTCTTTTTCGCGCACCGCGGCGGCCGCGGGGCCAAGGGATCGCTGGCCGAAGCGTTCGCAGGCTATGAGCCGGTCGCTGGCGCGCACCCCTACTGGAACGGCGGCGGTCCGCAATCGATGCTGATCGAGGAAGTCGAGACCATCTGGGCCGCCATCGCCGAAAACGACGACTGGCAACCGCTGGCCGACAAGGTGGCCGCGCTGCGCGCGATGGGCGCCGCGCATGGCCCGCCCCCGCAACCCGCAGGGCATCGCCCGGCCGAGAGTGCAACTTGAATTGACGCAGCGCCCGCAACCTCCCACCTAGGGCACATTCCGAGGCGCAGAACAGGATAAGCATACGCCATGACGACCGAACTGGTCTCAACCGAACCCGCGACCGGCAAGGAAATCTGGCGCGGCCAGGCGGGCAATGTCGACGAAACGATCGAGCGCGCGCGCAAGGCGCTGCGGCAATGGTCGCGCGAACCGCTGGGCCGCCGGATCGAATTCGTGCGCCGCTTCGCCAATGAAGTCCGCAAGCACGGCGATGCCTTCGCCGAGCTGATCGCGCGCGAGACGGGCAAGCCGCTGTGGGAAGCGCGCACCGAGGTCGAAGCGGTCATCGGCAAGGTCGAGATCTCGATCACCGCCTATGCCGAGCGCACCGGGCAGAAAAAGCTCAACAGCGCGCTGCAGGGCACTGCCGCGCTGCGCCACAAGCCGCATGGCGTGATGGCCGTGCTGGGGCCGTACAATTTCCCCGCCCACCTGCCCAACGGCCACATCGTGCCCGCGCTGATCGCAGGCAATGTGGTGATCTTCAAGCCGAGCGAGAAAACCCCGGCAGTGGGCGAATTCCTCACCCGCTGCTTTCATGAGGCCAAGGTGCCCGAAGGCGTGGTGCAATGCATCCACGGCGGGGCCGAGGTCGGGCAGGCCCTGGTCGAGCACTGGATGGTCGATGGCGTGCTGTTCACCGGTTCGGCACGCGCGGGCATCGCTATCAACCGCAAGCTGGCCGCCGATCCGGGCAAGATCGTCGCGCTGGAGATGGGCGGCAACAACCCCATCGTCATGCTCGATACGCCCAAGATCGAGGATGCGGCGGCGACGATCGTCCAGTCCGCCTTCACCACCGCCGGCCAGCGCTGCACCGCAGCGCGTCGGCTGATCGTGGTCGATTCGATGTTCGACAAGATCGTGCCCGCGGTAAAGGCGCTGACCGAGAAGCTGATCGTCGACGAGCCTTTTGCCGAACCCCAGCCCTTCATGGGCTGCGTGATCGACAATTCCACCGCCGACCTGCTGTCCGAAAGCTTCGTCGCGCTGATGAGCCGGGGCGGCACGCCGATCATGCACATGAAGCGGCGCGACGAATCGCTGCCCTTCCTGTCGCCCGCGATCCTCGACGCGACCGAGATCCACGACCGGCCCGACATCGAATTGTTCGGCCCGTTGCTGCAGGTGATCCGCGTGCCCGATTTCGACGCGGCGATCTATGAAGCGAACAATACGCGCTACGGCCTTTCGGCCTCGCTGATCGGGGGCAAGCCTGCCGATTTCGAGCATTTCTGGACCGAGATCCGCGCCGGCATCGTCAATTGGAACCGCCCCACCAACGGGGCATCCTCATCCGCACCGTTCGGCGGCGTCGGCCTGTCGGGCAACCACCGGCCCGCGGCGTTCTATGCGGCGGACTATTGCGCCTATCCGGTCGCCAGCAACGAGATGGAGCAACCCCGTGCGAGCATCGGGGTCGGTATCCGGGAAAGCTGACCGCGCTGCGGTCAGTCGGTGGTGACGAGATCGATCTCGGTCACGCCCTGCGGCAGCCGTCGCGCATAGACCACATAGGCCGAACGCCCCTTGGTCCCGCTGAGGATGTTGTCGCCCGCGCTCTTGGTGTGTTCGGCATTGTAGCCGGCGGCGCGTGCGCGCGTGTAGTAGAAGGCAAGCACTTCCTCGAGCGCGACCGGCGTCAGGAAGGACACCACGCGCAGCGCGCACTGGCCTTCGTCGGTTCCGGCCGCTTCCTGCGTGTTGCCGCGCGGATAGACGGGAAAGGCGGCGGGCAGCTTGGCCGCCCAGGCAGAGGTGTAGTCGACCTTCTCGCCGCAATTCTCGCCGCCCGGCGAAACCGCGGCGCGGGCAGCGGCGACCATCGCCGCGCTCGGTGCATTGTCGTCGCCCAGCGTCTTGGCGGTCGGCGGCGAAACCAGTTCGCTGCGCCCGCCTACCAGTTCGGCGGCGCGGCTGCGCGCAGCCTCGATCGCGCGGGGCGACTTGTCGATATTGGGGATCGCGGCATTGCCGGTGCCCGACAGCGCGGCATTGGCTTCGTTCCGTCCGGCCAGATCGGGATCGGACGACAGCTCGTCGTTCAGCGCCTGTTCGCTCGCCGGGTCCATGGCGTCGCCTGCCGCCTCATCCTCGTTCGTGTCACCACAACTAGCCAAAAGGGCAACAGGAACGAGAGAGACGAGCAGGCGACGGTTCATCGATAGACCTCAACTTGGGAACGCGACTGTCCTACGCAGCAATTGCCGCGCTTTGCCAGCCGACCGGAGGCGCTGCACCATAGCGGGACATGCCGGCTTGAAAAGCTAAAGGGCGCCGCCCGCCTCCCCGCAAGGGAAGGACAGACGACGCCCGCACGACCCGGTGGCGAGCCGCGCTGTCCGGCCGTGGGTGGGCACGGCCGAAACGCAAATTCACATCAGCCGCAGCGGGTCTGCGAACGGTCGATCGACCGGCCGAGCAGTGCGCCCGCCGCCCCGCCGAGGATGGCGCCAAGCGTGCGATCGCCGCCCTGGCCTGCGACTTCATGGCCCAGCAGTGCGCCGACGCCCGCGCCGACCAGCAGGCCGGTGGTGCCATTGTCGCGCTTGCAGTAATAACGCCCGTCGTTTCCGCGCCAGACGCGGGTGTTGGCGCGGACCGGCTGGCCGTAGCCGCGATCGTAACCCATGTAATAGGGACGCGACTGGCCGCCGCGATAGTCACCCCCGCCCCGGTAATCACGGTAATCACGGTAATCGCGGTAATCGCGATCCCGGTCGTGCCGATGCCCGCGCTGCCGCTTGTGATCGAAGGTCAAGTCTCCGGTAACCGCCGCGTGCGCGCTGCTGTTGGTGTGCATCGCCGGCGCCGCACTGGCCGGCATGGCGAAGGCGAGGCCTGCCGCGGCGATGGCCATCGAAGCATTCCGGAAAGACTTGAGCATGGTTTATTCCTTTCTGAGCGCAGAGGCCGGAGGGGAGGCTCTGCGATGCCGTTAAGCTTTAGGCCGCCAAACCTGAACCGTATGCAACCATGCCGTCAGCTTTCGAAAAATCCGGCAGGCCGACGCTTCCGCGTCGACGAATTGCCGCTTGCGGGCGTGTTCGCGGGGGCCTAGCGCGCGAAAATGAACGCGAGCGCCCCACCCCAGACCGACCGCACGGGCCTTGCCGCGGCGTTCAGCGCCTATGTCATCTGGGGCTTCCTGCCACTCTACCTGATCCTTGTCCGCAGCGTCCCGGCGTTCGAATTCGTCGGCTGGCGAATCATCTGGACCCTGCCGCTGTGCCTGCTGATCGTGCTCGCCCGCCGTCAGGGCCCCGACCTGCGCGCCGCGCTGGCCAATCGCCGGACGCTCGGCCTGCTGGCGCTGAGCGCAACGCTGATCGCGGTGAACTGGGTGGTCTATGTCTGGGCGATCCAGAACGGGCAGGTCTATGCCGCCAGCCTCGGCTATTACATCAACCCGCTGGTCAACGTGCTGCTGGGCACCGTCTTGCTCGGTGAGAAGCTCTCGCGTCCGCAATGGGCCGCGGTGGGTCTTGCCGGGATCGGTGTCTCGCTGCTGGCCGCGGGCGCGCTCACCACGCTGTGGATCAGCCTGACGCTGGCGCTGAGCTTCGGTTCCTACGGGCTCATCCGCAAACAGCTCGATGTCGGTTCGGTCCCCGGGCTGACGATCGAATCGGCGCTGCTGTTGCTGCCATCGCTCGCGGTCGCATGGTATTACGCGCAGACGCAGGGATCGTCCTTCGCCGTTTCGACCGAACTCAGCCTGGCGATCATGGCCGGCGGCGTGGTGACCGCTTTCCCCCTGCTGCTGTTCGCGATTGCCGCGCGCAAGCTGCCCTATTCGATGCTCGGCTTCATCCAGTTCCTCGCTCCCAGCATCGTCTTCGTCCTGGGACTGACCGTGTTCGGCGAAGAGCTGAAGCCCGTCCAGGCCGCCTGCTTTGCCTGCATCTGGGCGGCTGCAGCGATTTTCGTGTGGGACCTCGTCGCGCGGACTAGGAAGCCAGCCGCCAGCTGAGCGTCTCGCCCGCGTGGAAGGGCACGATCCGCGCCTCGCCGCCATCGACTTCCGCCGGCACTTCCACCGGCGCCTTTTCCAGCGTGATCCGCTCTTCGTTCGGTGCGAGGCCGTAGAAAGCGGGGCCGTTGAGGCTGGCGAAGGCTTCGAAATGGTCGAGCGCGCCCTCGTCCTCGAACACCTGGACATAGCTTTCCAGCGCAAAGGGCGCGTTGAAGATGCCAGCGCAGCCGCAGGCGGTTTCCTTGGTATGACGGTGGTGCGGTGCACTGTCGGTGCCGAGGAAATACTTGGCCGATCCGCTGGTCGCCGCGCCGCGCAGCGCCAGCCGGTGCTGTTCGCGCTTGGCCACCGGGAGGCAATAGAGATGCGGGCGAATACCGCCGACGAGGATGTCGTTGCGGTTGATCTGCAGGTGCTGCGGGGTGATCGTCGCCGCGACATTGGGACCCGCGCTTTCCACGAAGCCGACCGCCTGCATGGTGGTGATATGCTCGAAGATCACGCGCAGCGTAGGCAGCCGATCGACCAGCGGCTGCAGCACGCGGTCGATGAACACCGCCTCGCGGTCGAAGATGTCGATATCGGGCGTGGTCACTTCGCCGTGGACGCACAGCGGCATGCCGATATCGGCCATACGTTCGAGCACGCCCATGATGTTGGCGACGTCGGTAACGCCGTGCGCGGAATTGGTGGTGGCGCCGGCGGGATAGAGCTTGGCCGCGGTCAGCACGCCGTCGGCATGGCCTGCGGCGAGATCGTCCGCGTCGCTCTCGTCGGTCAGGTAAGCGGTCATCAGCGGAGTGAAATCCAGGCCCGCGGGCACTGCGGCTAGGATGCGGTCGCGATAGGCCGCGGCGAGCGCGGTGGTGGTCACCGGCGGCGCAAGATTGGGCATCACGATGGCGCGGGCGAACTGGCGCGCGGTCTGCGGGACCACGGCGCGCATCGTGTCACCATCGCGGAAATGCAGATGCCAGTCGTCGGGGCGGCGGATTGTCAGCGATTCGACCATGTGGTTGCCTATGGCGTCGGGCGGCCTATCTGTCACCCATGACTGCCACCCGCCTGTTCGACCGAGCCATTGTCCGCCTTACCAGCGAAGACCCCGACGAAGACGTCATTGCCTTCCTGCAGGGACTGGTGACGAATGATGTCACGGGAACCCTGCCCGCCTATGCCGGCCTGCTGACGCCGCAGGGCAAGACGCTGTTCGATTTCCTCGTATGGCCCGGCGCCGCCGGGGAAGTGCTGATCGATTGCGAAGCCGAGGCGGCCGAGGATCTGGCCAAGCGGCTGTCGCTCTACCGCCTGCGCCGCAAGATCGCGATCGTGGTCGATGCAGGCGTGGCCGTGCACTGGCAGGCTGTGATGGGCGATGGCGGTGCTGCCGATCCGCGACTGGCCGCGCTCGGCCAGCGCTGGCTGGCGCCAGTTGCCGACAGCGATGAAGCAGCGGACGCCGACTGGCGGGCGCACCGCCTCGCGCTGGGCGTGCCCGAAGGCCGGGCCGAACTGGGCGACATCCTGTGGCTGGAAACCAACGCCGCCGAACTGCACGGCGTCAGCTTCGGCAAGGGCTGCTATATCGGGCAGGAGAACACCGCCCGGATGAACTGGCGCAGCAAGGTCAACCGGCGGCTGGTGGTAGTCCCGCTCGAGCGTTCCGACGACAAGCGGCGCAAGGCGAATTACCCCGATCTCGGCCTGGCGGTGGACCATCTGCGGGTGGATGCAATCGACGCGGACAGCGCGCCGCAATGGATGCGCGACGCGCTCAGCCCTGCGGCAGAGTGATATCCATCGACCGGGTGAGCATGCGCTCGGCCCGGTCGCGCGCGGCTGTTTCGGGAAGCCCGAGCGAGCGTGACAGCGCGGTGCCGATCAGCGCATCGCCCATGGCCATCAGCACCAGCGCCAATGTCTCTTCATGCACCTGCGTCGGGGCAGCGCCATGCGCGGCTTCCTCGGGCGCGATTTCATCGACCAGCTGATGGATGGTCTCGACGATCGGGGTCAGCGCGTCCTCGTTGCCGGTCAGGATCATCCAGCTGGCGAGTGCGCCAGCGCCTTCCTTGTCGAATGCGTCGAACGCCAGGTCGACCACCTCGCGCGGCGATCCGAGACCCGCGCGGCTCGCCCGGACCGCCTCGATGATCGTGTCGCACACCGTCTTGGCAAGATGGCCGGCCAGCGCCTTCTGCAGGCCCGCCGCCGATCCGAAATGGTGCAGCAGATTGGCATGGGTGCGGCCAATGCGCGCACCCACCGCCTTCAACGTCACCGATTGCGGCCCCGCTTCGATCAACAGCACGCGTGCCGCCTCGAGCGCTGCAAGTCGCGATTCCTCGGGCGATAGTCGTTTGCGCGTGGCCATTGACCGGTGCGGTAACCCATTGCGCAGGGCCGCGAAAGGCGTGACGCCAATTTATTGACAGCAATGTAAGTAGACCTTACTTACATCAATGTCAGTTAATCCCGAGGAGCTTTTGATGAACGCCCCCGTTACGATCGATACCGACTTGCGTGACGCCGCGCCGACCCCGGCCGATCTGACCATCACCGTGCGCGACGAGCGCTTCAATCGCGGCACCAGCCCGCGGCGCTGGTGGGCGGGCGAACCGTTCGGCACTGCCTGGCACAATGCCTTGTCGGCCACCTTCCCTCGCGGCGAAGCCTTCTTCATCGAGGCGGTCAAGGCGCATCGCGAAGGCGCCAATCCCAAGCTCGAGAGCGAGATCCGCGCATTCGTGAAGCAGGAAATCAACCACACCCGCGAACACATCGCCTTCAATCGGCTGGCCGAGGACGCGGGCTACGACATCAAGACGATCGACGCGCGGGTGGCGGAACTGCTCGCGCTGACCAAGGGGCGCCCGGCTATCGCGAACTTGGCAGTGACCATGGCGCTCGAGCATTACACCGCGATGATGGCAGCCGAATTCCTCGCCAATCCGAAGCATTTCGCCGCCGCCGACAAGGAAGTGCGCGATATGTGGCGCTGGCATGCAGCCGAGGAAATCGAGCACAAGGGCGTCGCTTTCGACACCTGGAACCACGCCACCAAGGACTGGACCGCCGGCAAGCGCTGGCGCGTGCGCAGCCTCGTCATGCTCACGGTTACTGCGCGCTTCTTCAAGAACCGCTGGGCCGATGCGCTCGCTCTGCTCGAACAGGACGGCATCACCGGCTGGAAGGCGAAGTGGGGCCTGTTCAAATATCTCACCGTCAGCCCGGGCATCGTGCGCCGGATCTTCCCCGCGTGGCTGGCCTATTTCAAGCCGGGCTTTCACCCGTGGGATCATGACGACCGCGAATTGATCAAGCTGTACGAAGGCGATTTCAGCGACGCGCTGATGCCCGCTGAGTAAGGCTTCGTAGCTGAACGAAGAAAGGCCCCGCAGGTACAGCGCCTGCGGGGCCTTTCTCTTGCCTGGCTTCAGGCGGCCTGCGGCCGCGCGCGGGCATCGGCGCGCAGGTCGAGGCTGAAGAGCTTGCAGGGTGCTTCGCCGCCCCGTGCACGGCTCGCACGGGGCGCGACCCGGCCAGTGGGCAGGAAGCCGATCTTGCGCAGCACGCGGCCCGATGCCGGATTGTCGACGAAATGCCCCGCCTCGATCCGCTGGTGGCCGAGAAGGCGCGCCACTTCGAGCGCGCCGCGGCCCGCTTCGCTGGCGTAGCCCTGGCCCCAATGGGGCCGTGCGATCCAATACCCGATCTCGGCATCGGCGCTGTCGCAGGGATCGATGCCGATGCAGCCGATAACTTCGGAGCCGCTGCCCGTGGGCAGGGTAACGAGGAAGACCGGATAGCGCGGGTCGTGCTGGCGCATGACGAATTCGCGGGCGTGTTTGGGGAGATAGGGCCACGGCGCGCTGGCAAGATTGCGGACGATCGCCTCATCGGCGATTCCGCCCAGCAGCGCTTCGGCATCTTCGGGCCATGCCGGCCGCAACAGCAGCCGTTTGGTCACATGGAACATAGGTAATCTCCCCTTCGGTCCACGCTCCGGGCTCCTAGGCCGGACGCGTGACAATTGCGTGATGGCGAAAGAAAATTTCGCCGCGGAATTGAAGAAGGAGAAACGACAAGAGGGAGACGGGTCGGCCCCATCTCCCTCTTCGGTTGCCGGATCGTGGACCCGGCTGGGACCGTCCCGTTTGGACGATCCCGTTATCGGAGCGTCCGGTTTACTCGGCGGCTTCGGCCATCATGTCGACCGAGACGAACTGGCGGTCGAGCTTGCCCTTGTGGAAGCGGACTTTGCCGTCGGTAAGCGCGAACAGGGTGTGATCCTTGCCCATGCCGACATTGCTGCCCGGATAGTACTTGGTGCCGCGCTGACGCACGATAATGTTGCCGGCGATGACGTTCTCGCTGCCGAACTTCTTCACACCAAGGCGACGACCGGCCGAATCACGACCGTTACGCGACGAACCGCCTGCTTTTTTATGTGCCATCGTCCGCGCTCCTTACTTCTTGGCTTCAGTCGTCTTGGCAGCGGCCTTCTTGGGCGCAGCCTTCTTGGCAGGAGCCTTGTCTTCCGCGGCATCGGCCTTGGGAGCGGCTTCCTTCTTCGGCGCGGCCTTCTTGGCCGAACCGGCACCGACGTCGGTGATCCGCAGCAGCGTCATCTGCTGGCGGTGACCGTTCTTGCGGCGATAGTTGTGACGGCGACGCTTCTTGAAAACGATCACCTTTTCGCTCTTGGCCTGTGCGATGATCTCCGCCGAAACGGTAACCTTGCCGGCATCCGAAAGCGAATCGCCTTCGCCTGCGAGCAGGACGTCGCCCAGCGTGATGGTATCGCCGGCTTCGCCAGCCAGCTTCTCAACCGCGATCTTGTCTCCGGCGGCAACCCGGTACTGCTTGCCGCCCGTGCGCACTACTGCGAACATGGTGGTTATCTCTCGTTCAAATTGCTGTGCCGTGATCTTGCGATGCACGGCGCGCCCGTCAGGCTACATGAAGCAGCCCCGGAAAGAAGCGTGCCGTTAAGCGATAGGTTGCCGCAAGTCAACGCTCGCCGCGAGGAATTTTGCATCCCCGCTGGTGCGCTGCGGCCTGCGTGATATGGAAGACAGGATGATCGATCGCAAGCTTTTCGCCCTCCCCCTCGCCATATTCCTGCTGGCCGGCTGCGCGGGCACCGCGTCCGAACGCTACCCTTCGCTGGCGACACGCGATGTGGAGCGCGCCGAAGGCACCTTCGAGCCCGTCCCGGGGCGACAGCTGGAGGTTCCGCAAGTTCCGGTAACGATGTCGGGCAGCCTTGATGAACGGCTTGCTGCACTGGTCGAGCAGGCGCGCGGGGCGCATGCCGAGTTCACCGGTGCCGTCCCGGCAGCCGAGCGCAGGGTCGGCGCCGCCGCCGGCAGCGCGATCGGCAGCGATAGCTGGGCGACGGCGCAAGTGGCCCTCGCCGATCTCGATTCGGCGCGCAGCATTGCCGCGACGGCGCTGGGCGATCTCGATATCCTCTATACCGCTGCGACCGTCCAGGCGCAGGACAGCGCCGCGATCGCAGCAGCGCGGGAGACCGTCATCGCGCTGGTGCGCGAGGAAGACGACGTGCTGGCCAGGCTGCGCGCACGAATCCGCTGATCGCGCATACGAAAAACGCGGAGCCGGTTGCCCGGCCCCGCGTCCCCCCACCGGAAAGGTGCCTATACGAAGGCGGCGATCGTCACCGTGGCAATGCCCCAGCAAAAGATCAGCGCCGGCAGGATCAGCATCTGGACCGCGGCGTCCCCCGCCTTCACGCGGCCCGTATGCGTGACGATTCCCTGGCTTACGAGCTTCGCCCAGCTCATGTTGCGCCCGCGATGCTCGGGACCGATCCGTGTCCACAGCGCGGGCAGGCCGAAGCCGGCGACGATAAACAGCGTGAAGATGACCATCGGGATGATCAGCCCCGGCGTCGAAAGACCCGCAGCCATCACTGCAAGAAAGCCCAGATACAGGCCCACCGTCGCGATATAGAGACCCTTGGGCAGTTCGAAACTGCGGTCGGTCTCGGGCATGGTCTTGGGCGCCGCAACGATGGCAGCTTGTTCGGCAACGAGTTCGCGAGTGAAATGCTTGGACATGGCGGGCTCCTTTGTTGGAGCCTTGATGCGCCCGAGCAGCCGGCGATTCCTTGATCTCGATCAACGAACGGAATTTATTTCCAGCGCTCCAGATCGGCATGATCTTGTTCCCGCGGCTCGATCCATTGCCATGCATCGCCGCGTTTCTCGCGTTTCCAGAACCACGCCGCCGATTTGAGATGGTCCATCAGGTAATCGGCACCGGCAAATGCATCGCGCCGATGCCGTGCTGCGGTAGCCACCAGCACGATCGCCTCACCCGGTGTCATCACCCCCACGCGGTGCCAGGCAAGCGCGCCTTCGAGCCCGAAGCGCACCTTTGCCGCCTGCGCCAGGTCCAGCATGCCGCTATGCGTAAGCGGTTCGTAATGCGTCAGTTCGAGCGCGTTTACGTCGCCGTCCGGCCGGACCTTGCCGCAAAAGGAGACCACCGCCCCGGCCGCGCCCTGCGCCGCGTTGAAGGCGGCCAGCGCCTCTCCCACGGACAGCCCCTTCTCGAGCACGCGGACATCGAGCGGCGTTTGGAGAACGAGCCTAGCCACCGCTCACCGGCGGCAACAATGCAACCTCGTCGCCATCCCGCGCCGACAGCTGGGTCTTGTCCGCCAGCACCTTGCCTGCGCAAGCCAGATTGACCCGCGCCTCGCGCAGCTGTTCGGCAACCGCGGGGTTAACCGCGGCCAGCAGACCGTCCCAACCGAGCGGCGCTGCGACTTCGCATTCGTCCTGCCCGGCGAGATCGCGCAACGGACCGAGGAAAAGGATACGCACGCCCATGGTTCAGGCTTCCAGATATTGGCCGGTCACGCCGGGCGCCGTTGCAAGGTAGCTTTCGATCGCGGCGAGCGCCGCGCCTTCCCCCGCGATCATGTTGATCCGGCGCGGCGCATGCTTGCGCGCCAGGGCGACAACGATAGCCCGCCGCCATTCGCGGTGGGTATGATCGGCCGATGGGAGGACGAGGACGGCGTCATCGCCGCCGGCCAGGGCATCCTCCGCCAGCGGCAGCCATTGTCCGTGGAACAGCGCCGCAGCCGCAAGCGGATCGCCAGGCAGGCCGTCCACCGCGATCCGTATCATTCACGCCGCTCGCGGTGGAGCGTGATGCCGATCTTCTCGTCCGCCTCCGCAATCGCCAGCTTGACGATCTTGACCGTCACTGCGGTAATGCGCCGGTCCTGCAGGAACAGCGTTTCACAGACATGGTCGGCCACCGCCTCGATCAGCTTGAAATGAACGCCTTCGGGCAAGGCTTCCGAGGCGGCGAACTTGAGATCCATGTAGTTCTTCGAATGATCGAGCGAAGTGTCGGGATCATAGCGGCGCAGCGGCTTCATCTGCGCCTGGATGGTAAAGCGCAGCGGCTGCGGCCGGCCGGTCTCTTCGGAATAGATTCCGGTGAGCACGTCGTGCTCGAAATCGGCCACTTCGAGGATCAGCGAATCGTCCATGGGCAGCGTCCTAGCGCGGATTCGACCAGCGCGCGAAGATCGCGGTGGGCAACAGCCGTCCGCTGCCATCCTCCTGCACCGCCAGATCGCCATGTTCGATCGTGCCCGGCAGTTCGGCGAACAGTTCCTGCAGCAGGCCCGCCAGGCTGAGGCTGCTCATGCGAACGGCATAGACGGTCAGGAAAAGGAACCGGCTGTGGGCATCGAGCAACTGGCGGCAATCGGACACGAGCTCCGGCAATCCTTCCTCAAGCCGCCACACCTCGCCATCCGGTCCTCGCCCGAACTTCGGCGGATCGAGAATGATGCCGTCATAGCGGCGCCCGCGTCGCACTTCGCGTGCCGCGTACTTCATCGCATCCTCGACCAGCCAGCGGATGGGGCGATCATCAAGTCCCGCCATGGCGGCGTTCTCGCGCGCCTGGGCGACCGATTTCTTGCTCGCATCGACATGCGTCACACGGCCGAAGCGGCTGAGCGCCTGCGTACCCACGCCGGTATAGCCGAACAGGTTCATCGTTTCGGCGTTGCGTGCATCGCCGAGCTGCGTCCCCATCCATTCCCACACCGGGGCCATGTCGGGGAAGAAGCCGAGGTGCCGGAACGGCGTGCATTGCGCCGTGAAGCGCGCTTCGTCGCCCCAGCGCAGCGTCCAGCCATCCTGCGGCACGTCGCGCGCAAACTGCCAGCGGCCACCGCCGTCCTCGTCGCTGCCGGGGACGAATTCGCCATGCGCGTCCCATTCGGGCAGGCGCGGCGACCACATCGCCTGCGGTTCGGGGCGGATGAAGCGGTAGTCACCATATTGTTCGAACTTGCGCCCGTGCCCGCTGTCGAGCAGGCGATAGGCGTCCCAGCCTTCGCCGACCATCAGCACCGGATCGCGCCGCAATTGGGCCATCAGGCCGAATGCCCCACGATATGGTCGCGCACGGCTTCATAGGTACCGGGAAGTTCGCGATAGGCTTCTTCGCGCGCGAACAGATCGCCGACCCGGGCCGGCAGCCCCGGGCGGGTGCCTGTCGCCCGCTCGACCGCATCGGGGAACTTCGCCGGATGCGCGGTGGCCAGCGTGACCACGGGGACGTCATGCGGCAGTTCGGCCACGCGCGCCGCGTGCAGACCGATCGCGGTATGCGGATCGACGATTTCCGCGCAATCCTCGCATGCCCAGCGCATGGCCCGCGCCATGTCGTCCTCGTCGGCGCGCATGCTGGTGAACAGCGCAGACGCGCCTTCGCGCTGCGCATTGGTTAGCTGCATTGCGCGTGCGCTTTCGAACCCGCGCATCTGCTCGGCCAGAGCGATCCCGTCGCGCCCGCCGACATCGAACAATAGCCGCTCGAAATTGGAACTGACCTGGATGTCCATGCTGGGCGCAGCGGTGGGTGTCACATCCCCGGCCGAATAGTCGCCGGCGCTGAGCGCGCGGTGCAGGATGTCGTTGACGTTGGTCGCCACGATCAGCCGCTCTATCGGCAGGCCCATCTGCGCTCCGACATGGCCGGCGAAGACATCGCCGAAATTGCCCGTCGGGACGCTGAACGCCACCTTGCGGTCGGGCCCGCCCAATTGCAGCGCGGCGGCGAAGTAATAGACCACCTGCGCCATCAACCGCGCCCAGTTGATCGAATTGACCGCGCCGATCCGGTGGGTGTCGGTCACGTCGCGATCGGCGAAGATGCGCTTCACCATCGCCTGCGCGTCGTCGAAGCTGCCATCGATCGCGATGTTGTGGACATTGGGCGCCCGCACGGTGGTCATCTGGCGGCGCTGGACATCGCTGACGCGGCCCTTGGGATGCAGCATGAATATCTCGACCCGGTCGAGCCCCGCCACCGCATCGATCGCGGCGCTTCCCGTATCGCCGCTGGTTGCCCCAACAATGGTCAGGCTGCCATCCTCGCGCCCGAGGAACTCCTCGAACAACAGGCCGAGCAATTGCAGCGCGACGTCCTTGAAGGCGAGCGTAGGGCCATGGAACAGTTCGAGCAGCCATTGCCTCTCGTCGAGCTGGGTCAGCGGGGTCACGGCCGCATGGGCGAAGCGGCCATAAGCCTTGGCGGTCAGTTCGCGCAGCCGCTCGGGCGCCAGGCAATCGCCGACGAAGGGCTGCATCACCCGCGCGGCCAGTTCGCTGTAGGGCAGACCGCGCATCGCGGCGATTTCGTCATGCGTGAAGCGCGGCCACTGTGCCGGGACATAGAGCCCGCCATCGCTGGCCAGACCGGCGAGCGTGACGCCGGCGAAATCGAGCGACGGAGCGCTGCCGCGGGTGGAGACATATTTCATCGGGATAGGCGGTTAGCGGGGCATGCCGGGGCGGGCAAGCAAGCGGCTCTTTAAACGTCCCTAGCCCGCGTGGCACGGCGCCGGAGCGCGAGGATGTAGATGATCAGCGCAGTGAGCGCGAAAAAGAACCACTGGCCCGCATAGGCAAGGTGGTTGTTGGGCAAATCACGAGGATCAGGCGGCGCCAGCGGGGCAAGACCGGCCACGCCTTGCGAGGCGACGATCCGGCCGCCCGGCGCAATGGTGCCGCCAACCGCCCCCCCTGTCCATTCGACCGGCGCGGGATTGCGCGAAAATCCCAGGTCGATGCGGACCTGTTCGCCGCTGGGCAGCGCGCATGTCGCGCGGTGGGCGACGCCCTTTTCGCCGCGCAGGCTGGTCCCGGCGACGGTGTTGATCCCGACCACCTCGGCACAGGTCACCTCGGTCCGGCGATACAGCAACGCCTCCGCCAGGGCCGGATCGCGCGGATAGCCGACCGGCTCCGCCATCTCCAGCGACCGTTCGGCGCGCTGGATCAGCGCGTCCTTTTCATCCATCCGGCCGAGCTGCCAGAAACCCAGCGCGATCATGACCGCAATGGCGGCGGCTACGATGACCGTGGCGAATATCGGAATGCGTCTCACAGCGCGCTGCTCTCCGGGATCGCGATACGACTATTTCCGCCGGTGAAGGATTTCAGGGTCGGCATTGGTTTATCCACCGTGGGGCAAGAACCAAGAAGGGCAGCCACGGCGGTGCCGGGCTGCCCTTCCTGTTGTTCGAGCCTGTCGGCAGCCATCAGTGGACGGCGGCGCCCCAGCCACCCCAGACGTAGACGGTGATGAAGAGGAAAAGCCACACCACGTCGACGAAGTGCCAGTACCATGCCGCAGCTTCAAAGCCGAAGTGCTGGCGCGGGGTAAAGTGGCCCTTGTAGGTCCGCACGAGGCAGACGATCAGGAAGATCGTTCCGACGAGGACGTGGAAACCGTGGAAGCCCGTCGCCATGTAGAAGGCCGAGCTGTAGGTGTTGCCGCCGAATTCGAACGGCGCTGCGGCGTATTCGTAGGCCTGGATCGCGGTGAACACGGCGCCCAGGATGATCGTGAGCCACAGGCCCTTCTTCAGTCCATCGCGGTCGCCGTGGATTAGCGAATGGTGCGCCCAGGTGACGGTGGTGCCCGAACACAGCAGGATCAGCGTGTTGAGTAGCGGCAGGCTGAAAGGATCGATCACGTATTCGATGGCAGCAGGCGGGAAAGTCCCGCCCACGACATCGGACAACTCGCTCGGGAACAGCGCGAAATCGAACCAGCTCCAGAACCAGCCGACGAAGAACATCACTTCCGAGGCGATGAACAGGATCATGCCGTAGCGCATGTGCAGCTGGACGATCGGCGTGTGGTCGCCGCGTTCGGCTTCCTTCACGATGTTGCCGAACCAGGCGAAGAAGGTCGCGATCAGGCCGGCAATGCCGAGGCCGAGCACGAGATGCGCGCTGGCCATTTCGTGCATGTAGAGCACCATGCCGCTGGTGAAGGTCAGCGCCGAGAACGAGCCGACAAAGGGCCAGATATCGGGTTCGAGGATGTGATATTCGTGATTGACGTTGCCAGCCATAGTACTCGCGTCCTGGGTTTCGCTTTGCGGGTGCCCTTAATGCGCCAATGCGCTGGGGTCTAGGGGCTACTCGGCAGATTCCAGCGCCCGGTGGAAAGTATATGACAGGGTAATCTGCTCTACCCCGTCCATGTTGGGGTCGTCGAGCGCCTTCGGATCGACGAAATAGAGCACCGGCATGCGCACTTCCTGCCCCGGCTGCAGCACCTGCTCGGTGAAACAGAAGCACTGGATCTTGTTGAAATAGGCCCCGGCCTGCTCGGGTTCGACATTGAAGGTCGCGGTCCCGGTGATGGCCTCGTCGGATTCGTTCTTCGCGAGGTAGATTGCCATGTCGCGCTGACCGATCGTCACGGTGTCGGTGACCTGTTCGGGCCGGAAGCTCCAGGGCACATCGCCCGCAGTCGTCCCGTCGAAACGGATCGAAATCGTCCGCCCGCCGGCACTGGCGCCAAGACGTTCGGCGATGGCCGCATCGCTCTCGGTCGCGCGCTGCGTCGTACCCCCGAAGCCGGTGACCTGGCAGAACAACTGGTATAGCGGCACTGCTGCGTAGCCCAGACCGAGCATGGCCAGTGCACCGCCGAAAGCGAGCAGAGCGGTGCGGTTCTTGCGGGTATCGAGAGTAGCAGCGGTCATGGCGAAGCTCACATCCTAGCGATGGTTATCACATAGAAAAGAACGGCGAGGAACAGCAGGATACCGCCAACCACGAGGTTGCGGCTCTTCTGCCGGCGCTTGAATTCGGTTTCTTCTTCGGGCGTCATGCGATCCATCCCTGATTGGCCATTACCCGGTCGGCCACCAGCGCGGCGAACAGGGCGAACAGATAGATGATGCTGAAAGCGAACAGGCGCTTTTCGGGCTTCATCGGGTCATTGGCAGCAGTCTGCCGAAAAGCGACCGGAACCGAAAGCGCAAGGAAGGCAAGCGACAGCGCAATCGAAGCAACACCGTAAACGTAAGCCGTCCCGCCGATGAACCACGGCGCGGCCGCGACCGGCACGAGCAATACGGCATAGGCGAAGATTTGACGGCGCGTCGAGGTTTCACCCCGGACGACCGGCATCATCGGAATGCCGACATTGGCATAATCGGTCTTCACGAACAGCGCGAGCGCCCAGAAATGCGGCGGCGTCCACATGAAGATGATGAGGAACAGCAGCACGGGCATCAGCGTGATATCGCCGGTCACCGCGACCCATCCGATCAGCGGCGGAAAGGCCCCCGCCCCGCCACCGATCACGATGTTCTGCGGGGTGCGCGGCTTCAACCAGACCGTGTAGATGACCGCGTAATAGAACACGGAAAACGCCAGGATCGCGGCCGCCAGCCAGTTGAGCGCCAAGCCCATGATCATCACCGAAGCGGCAGAGATCAGGACGCCGAAGTCGCGCGCATCGGTGCGGTTCATCCGCCCCGCGGGCAGCGGGCGGGCCGCAGTGCGCTTCATCCCCGCGTCGATGTCGGCTTCCCACCACTGGTTCAGCGCTGCTGCCCCGCCCGCACCCAGCGCGATGCACAGCACCGCGGTAAAGCCCAGGATGGGATTGATAGTGCCCGGCGCGGCGAGCAGCCCGCACAGGCCGGTGAAGATAACCAGGCTCATCACGCGCGGCTTGGTCAGCGCAAAGAAATCGCGCCATTCGGCGGGGAGCTGGGTGTGGACGGTCTGGGTCATGGGATCGGTCGCCATATAAGGCGCTACAGGCGCTTTAGCCAGTCAATCAGGATCGTATTTACCGCTTCGGGCCGTTCCTGCTGCGTCCAGTGACCGACGCCGTCGAGCACGTGACCTTCGATGCTCGGTGCGAACATGCGGATGAGCGCCACCGGATCCTCGATCGCGCCGAACAGGAAGGTGGCGGGATCGCGGGTTCCGCCGATGAACAGGGCGGGCTGCTCGATGCGCTTGCCGTTCCACTGCTGCAGCCATTCGAAGTCGGTTTCATGGTTGCGATAGCGGTTGAGCGGTCCGCGAAAGCCCGACGCGCGAAATTCGGCCTCGTAGAAATCGAGATCGTCCTCGGTCAGCCAGGCTACCGGCGCGGGATCGGGCAGCCCCTCGAGGAAAGTCGCACCCAGCGGCTTGTCCCAATAGTCGCCCGGCGGCACATCGCCGCTGATCGAATACATCATCCGCTGCACGAAATCGCGGGGGTCGCGTTCCGCTTCGGCCTCGCCCACTCCCGGCTCTTGGAAATATTCCTGGTAGAAGAACTTGCCCTGGCTGGTGAAATGTTCGCGAAAGACTTCGGTGAATGGCCGGTTCGGCACGCCGGCGAACGGGACCGACAGCCCCGCCACCGCGCGAAAATGACCGGGATGCGTCAGCGCGGAATTCCACACGATCGGCGCCCCCCAGTCGTGGCCGACAAGCACCGCCGGGGCGCCGGGCGAAAGGGCTTCGCGCAGGCCCACCAGATCGCCGACGATATGTTCCATGGCATAGGCGCCAACCGGCTCTGGCTTGTCCGATCCGCCGTAACCGCGCACGTCGATCGCGCAGGCGGTGAAACCCGCGTCCGCGACGGGGCCGATCTGGTGCCGCCAGCTGTACCAACTCTCGGGAAAGCCGTGGACCATGATGACCAACGGGCCTTCGCCTTCGACGGCGCAGCGCAGGCTGGCTGAACCGGTATCGATGGTACGCATCTGGGGCATTCGCTCAGACTCCGGGCAAGCAAAGAAAAACGGCCGGTCCACCATGGGACCGGCCGCTCTTTCGTGTCCAGTCTTTCGCAGCTGCTTAAGCGGGCTGCGGCTTGCTCATGTGATCGTGAGCGGTGTGATGGTCCTCGATGACCGGCAGCGTCTCGAACTGGTGGAACGGCGGCGGGCTGCTCAGCGTCCATTCGAGCGTGGTGGCGCCTTCGCCCCACGGATTGTTGCCGACCTTCTTGCCCGCCACGAAGGCATAGACGATGTTGACGAAGAAGAAGACCATCGAAGCCGCCATGATCATGTAGCCGATCGAGCTGATCTCGTTCCAGTAGGCATAGGCCTCGGCATAGTCGGGATAGCGGCGCGGCATGCCCTGCAGACCCAGGAAGTGCTGCGGGAAGAAGATCACGTTCACGCCGATGAAGAATACCCAGAAGTGCAGGTGCGACAGCAGTTCGGAGTGCATCCGGCCGCTCATCTTGGGGAACCAGTAATAGAACCCGGCGAAGAGCGAGAACACGGCACCCATCGACAGCACGTAGTGGAAGTGCGCGACCACGAAGTAGGTGTCGTGGACGACATCGTCGACACCGCCATTGGCGAGGTACACGCCCGTCACACCGCCGACGGTGAACAGGAAGATCATCCCGATCGCCCACACCATGGGCGATTTGAATTCGATCGACCCGCCCCACATCGTGGCGATCCAGCTGAAGATCTTCACCCCGGTCGGCACTGCGATGACCATGGTGGCGGCGGTGAAGTACATCTTGGTGTTCACCGAAAGGCCGGTGGCGTACATGTGGTGCGCCCACACGATGAAGCCGACCACGCCGATCGCGACCATCGCGTAAGCCATGCCGAGGTAGCCGAACACCGGCTTCTTCGAGAAGGTCGAGATG